>OGQQ01000543.1_pt1 | contig 36123 bp, 31 predicted proteins | sample 1553281 | NCBI WGS metagenome assembly OGQQ01 (sample SAMEA2579937, study PRJEB22360) | human gut metagenome | biome: human gut; feature: human-associated habitat; material: faeces | place: Denmark | collected 2008/2010 | reverse complement strand
GAGATGCACGGAACTCTTTTCCCATTGCATGCCCTAAGGTATCTTTATCTCCGTAAAAATAAATTGGAACCTTATAAAATTTACACATTTCCCGAAATTTCTTTTTCGTGTTCTCCGATGCGTCAGCCGCGACGATTACGAGATATGCCTTTCCCGCCTTTGTCTCACGCTCTGTCAGAAATTCACCGCTCGCCGTCTTTCCTGCCTTTGTCGCAAGTCCGATGAGGGACAATATCTTATCCTGTTTCAATACCTTCCATCTCCCTTTTAAGCTTCTCGTAAACCTCCGCGGGAATCGCCTGTTTGAAGGAGCGCTCAAGCCCTTTGCTTTTGACCGCCTTCTCAAGGCACTCTGCAGACAGACACATATAGGCGCCGCGCCCATTCTTTCTGCCGGTGGTATCCAGGGAAAACTCCCCGTTTTCATCCCGCAGTATCCGCATCAGTTCTTTTTTCGGTTTCATTTCCTGACATCCCACGCATTTGCGCATGGGTACTTTCTTTTTATTTCCCAAACAAGTCACCCCTGTCCACGTCTATGCTTCACTGTCGTCTGTCTCTATAAACTCGTATTCTTCCGCACCGACCTCATCTTCATAGGTCTCCTCATATTCCCCGGAGTCCATGTAGCCATCCTCGTAGTCGTCGTACTCTTCGTAATCTCCGGTGTATCCTTCTTCGCCCATCAGACCCATCTGTTCCATGTAGTCTTCCGGAAGTTCTCCGGATTCGATTGCCTGTGTCTCGCTCTTGATATCGATTTTATATCCGGTCAGGCGCGCCGCAAGCCTTGCGTTCTGTCCTTCTTTACCGATGGCAAGGGAGAGCTGGTAATCCGGTACAATGACGCTCGCCACCTTCTCTTCCGGGTCCGCCATAACGGAAATGACCTTCGCCGGGCTGAGCGCGTTCTCAATCAGCAGTGCAGGGTTTTCATCCCAGTTGATGATGTCAATCTTCTCTCCGCGCAGTTCCTGTACCACCGCGTTGACCCTGGCTCCGTTCATACCGACACAGGCGCCTACCGGGTCTACATTCTCATCGTTTGACCACACCGCCATCTTGGTACGGGAACCCGCCTCACGGGCGATGCTCTTTATCTCAACCGTGCCGTCCCTCACTTCGGCTACCTCCGCCTCAAAGAGTCGTTTCACCAGCTCAGGATGGGTACGGGATACTAAAATCTTTGGTCCCTTGGGGGTATTTTTGACCTCCACCACATACAGCTTGATGCGCTCTGTAGGTTTGAAGGTTTCTCCTTTCACCTGCTCGTTCTCTGTGAGCATGGCATCCGCTCTTCCCAGGTTGATGCTGATATTTCTGCCCACATAGCGCTGTACGATACCGGTCACGATATCTTTTTCTTTCTCGAAATACTGGTCGAATACGACCTTTCTCTCCTCCTCCCTGATTTTCTGCAGAATCAGGTTCTTGGCGTTCTGCGTGGCAATTCTTCCGAACTCTTTAGACTGCACCGGAACCTGCGCCACATCCCCCAGCTGAAGAGAGGAATCCAGTTTCTCCGCATCCTCCACACTGATTTCCAGCGCCGGGTCCATCACTTCCTCCACGACCTCTTTCTCCGCGTAAACGGCGTAATCGCAAGTTTCTCTGTCCATGATGACCTTGATATTCTCCGCTGTTCCAAAGTGGTTTTTGCAGGCGCTGAGCAGAGAGTTTTCAATGGCATCCATCATGGTATCTCTGCTGATATTTTTTTCCTGCTCAAGAATCGTCAACGCTTCCAGTAATTCTGTGTTCATTTTCTCATTTCCTCCTAATATTTTAAAAATCCAAAGCTAAACGAATCAGCGCGATTTCACTTTTGTCAAATGTCTGTTCCGAATCATCCTCATAGGCAATCGTCACACTGTCTTTATCATATGCTTTCAGAATCCCGACAAATTCCTTCTGCCGGTCGATTGCCCGGTATGTCCGTATCTCCACTTCCTCACCTAAGCTCCTCTGAAAGTCCTTTTCCTTCTTCAGCGGTCTTCCCAGCCCCGGAGAGCTCACCTCAAAGATATAGGAATCTTCAATGTAATCTTTCTCATCCAGGATATCGGAAAATTCTCTGCTGACTGCCTCACAGTCATCCACCGTGATGCCGCCGGGTTTGTCGATATACGCCCGCAGGTACCAGGTCCCCGCCTCTTTCACGTATTCCACATCGACCAGCTCAAAGCCCTTTCCGACCACGATAGGCTCTAAGAGCTGTTCCGTCTTCTGCTCATATTCTTCTCTTCTTGACACGCTAAACTTCCTTTCTTACCAACAAAGAAGAGTGAACTTTCGTCCACTCTTCTGCCAGAATCATTATGTAACTGTTAGGTAGTATAGCACCTATTTTCCGGTAATGCAAGGGATTTTCGCATTTTCCCCGCGTTTTCCCGCATTTTTGTAAGTTTTTCTGCCTTTATCCTCGGTATTTTGTCCCGACTCCATCCCGCTTCGCCGTTTTCAAGCGGTTTAAGGTCACTTCTTTCTCTCCGTAATTGACCTTTGTCTCCGTGCCTTCCCGAAACAGATAGACATGCTCCAGTTCGTCCTTTTTCTGGAGCTTTATGCCCCGCACTCCCACAGCGCCTTTTTTCTTCTCCGGCACCTCAGCTGCCGCAAACTTCAGGAAATACCCTCCTTTAGTCTGGAGTACCACCTGCTGGTCCTCATTCACCACACTGACAAAAATCAAGGCATCCTCATCCTGCAGTTTTGTGGCGGCAATGGTCCGCTTCGCCACCTGGAACTCGGTGCCGTCCACCCGTTTTATCATGCCCTGCTTTGTGGCGAAAATCAGGCGGGCAAAGCGCATCTGTTCTCCGTCGCACACCATGACAATCTGCTCCTCGCTGCTGGTGTAATTGCTCACATTGTCAATAGGGATTCCCTTGTCCCTGAATTTTCCGTAGGGAAGATCCAGCACTTTCACCTGGTGCATTTTCCCCGTATCTGTGAACATACAGATTTTCCCGGTATTCATACAGTGGACCACATATTTGTTCTCACTGTCCGCCGCCTCTTTGTTCCGCTCATACACAGAAACATCCACTGTCTTGGCGTAACCGAAACGGTCCATCAGAAAGACGACTTCCTGCTCCTCAATCTTCTTCTCCTCGAACACGGCTTCCTCCGCGTTCTCCACAAGGGTGCGGCGTTTTCTGGCATATTCCTTTTTGTAGGAATCCAGTTCCTCCATAATCAGATTTGCCATGGAGTCGTAATTGTTCAGAATGTCCTCGTAGCGGGCAATATTTTTCAGTGTCTGGTCGTATTCCTTCTGCAGTGCCTCAATCTCCAGCCCAATCAGCTTGTACAGGCGCATCTCCAGGATTGCCGTCGCCTGGCGGTCTGTAAAGCGAAGAAGCGCCGCCATCTTTTTGGAGATACTGGATTTGAATTTGATGTTGTCTGTCACCCCGTTTACGAGACATGCCCTGGCGTCTTTCACAGACTGGCTCCCGCGCAGGATTTCGATAATTAAATCAATCACATCGCAGGCTTTTATGAGTCCTTCCTGGACTTCCTTTTTCTCCTGCTCTTTTCCCAGAAGTGTCTGATACTTCCTTGTCGCCAGTTCAAACTGGAAGTCCACATGATGCTCAATGACTGCCTTTAAGCCCAGTGTCTCCGGTCTTCCGTCCGCAACGGCGAGCATGTTGACCCCGAAGGTATCCTCCAGCCGGGTCTTTTTGTAGAGCATGTTTTTTAAATTCTCCACATCCGCGCCTTTTTTGAGCTCCAGCACAATGCGGATTCCCTCTTTGGAAGACTGGTTGGAGATGTCCACAATATCCGTGGTCTTCTTCGTCTCCACCAGATTTGCCACATCGTTTAAAAACTTCCCGATTCCGCTGCCTATCATGGTGTAAGGGATTTCTGTGATAACGAGCTGCTTTTTGCCGCCCTTTAATTCTTCCACTTCCACCTTCCCGCGGATTTTGATTTTCCCCTGTCCGCTCTCGTAGATGGAGAGCAGGTCGTCTTTGTTGACCACAATGCCCCCTGTGGGGAAATCCGGTCCTTTGATGTATTTCATCAGCTGTTTTGTGCTGATTTCATCGTTTTTCATGTACGCCTTCACCGCGTCGATGACTTCCCCTAAGTTATGGGTGGGGATGCTGGTCGCCATACCCACGGCGATGCCCTCCGCACCGTTTACCAGAAGGTTGGGAATCCGCACCGGAAGGACCGTGGGCTCTTTCTCTGTCTCGTCGAAATTAGGTCCAAAGTCGATGACATTTTTATCCAAATCCGCCAGATACACTTCCTGCGTGAATTTTGTAAGCCGCGCCTCCGTGTAACGCATGGCAGCCGCGCCGTCTCCCTCGATAGAGCCGAAATTTCCGTGTCCGTCCACCAGTATCATGCCCTTTTTGAAATCCTGTGCCATGACTACCAGCGCCTCATAGATGGAGCTGTCGCCGTGGGGATGGTATTTACCCATGGTATCTCCCACGATACGCGCACATTTCCGGTACGGCTTGTCATAGCGGATTCCCAGCTCATGCATGTCGTACAGAGTCCGCCTCTGAACCGGCTTTAGTCCGTCCCGCACGTCCGGCAGCGCCCTGGCGATGATGACACTCATGGCATAATCGATATATGATTTTTTCATAAGCTCTGAATATTCAGTTCTTATAATCTGTGATTCACTGTTCATTTCTCTTTCTCCTTACCTGTACGGCTTTTTAGATATCCAGCTCTGCTTCCGTGGCATTCTCATAAATAAATGCCTTTCTCGGTGGAACTTCCGTGCCCATGAGCATCTCCGTCACACTGGATGCCATGCGTGCGTCTTCAATCTCCACCAGCTTCAAAAGCCGCCTCTCGGGGTCCAGCGTGGTCTCCCAGAGCTGCTCCGCGTCCATCTCGCCCAGACCTTTATAGCGCTGCAGGGTAAAGCCGCCCTCGTGGGTCTTGCGGTACTTCTCCAGTGCCTTGTCATCGTACAGGTATTCTTCCTCGCCCTTTTTCGGCATCGCTTTGTACAGAGGCGGCATGGCAATATACACATGTCCCTCGTAGATGAGCTCCGGCATAAAACGGTAGAACAAGGTCAGAAGCAATGTCGAAATGTGAGCGCCGTCCACGTCCGCATCCGCCATGATGATAATTTTATCGTAACGCAGTTTGCTGATGTCGAAATCATTTCCGTACCCTTCGGAAAATCCGCAGCCGAAAGCATTTATCATAGTCTTAATCTCGGCATTGGCAAGAATTTTATCGATACTTGCCTTCTCCACATTCAAAATCTTTCCGCGGATGGGAAGGATTGCCTGGTAGTTCCTGTCTCTGGCTGTCTTGGCAGAGCCCCCGGCGGAATCTCCCTCCACAATAAAAATCTCACATTTCTTCGGGTCCCGGCTCTCGCAGTTGGCGAGCTTGCCATTGCTGTCAAAAGAGTATTTCTGCTTCGTCAGGAGATTGGTTTTCGCCTTCTCCTCCGTCTTTCGTATCTTCGCCGCCTTCTCCGCGCTGGAGAGCACCTTCTTTAAGACCTCCAGGTTGCGGTCAAAATAGAGGACAATCTCATCTCCCGTCACTTTTCCTGTCGCCCGCGACGCATCCGGGTTGTCCAGCTTGGTCTTGGTCTGACCCTCAAAGCGGGGGTCCGGATGCTTGATGGAAATAATCGCCGTCATACCGTTGCGGATATCCGCCCCGGTAAAATTAGCGTCCTTCTCCTTTAAAATCCCCAATTCTCTGGCATACTGATTCATCACCGAGGTGAAGGTGGTCTTAAATCCGGTCAGGTGTGTGCCGCCCTCCGCGTTGTAAATGTTGTTGCAGAATCCCAGCACATTTTCATGGAACTCGTTGACATACTGGATTGCCGCTTCCACCTCAATCCCCTCTGACTCACCTTTGAAATAAATAGGGTCATGCAAAGCTTCCTTTTTCTGATTCAAATCCTGTATGTACCCGATGATGCCCTCCGGCTCGTGATACGTAATCTTCTCCGCCTTGTCCTGACGCTTGTCCTCAAAAATGATTGTCAGCGCCGGATTCAAATATGCCGTCTCGTGAAGCCTGCTTTTCACTTCCTCTGCCCGGAACCACGTCTTCTCAAAGATTTCTCCATCCGGCAGGAAGTTGACCTCTGTACCGGTCTTTCTCGTCTTTCCTATCTTCGGGAGCAGCCCGTCCTCCAGCTCCACTGTGGGAACGCCCCTCTCGTAACGGTCGTGGTGGATATACCCGTCCCTGCTTATCTTCACATCCATATAGACAGACAGTGCGTTGACAACAGAGGAGCCGACCCCGTGCAGGCCGCCGCTCGTCTTGTAGGCAGAATCGTCAAACTTTCCGCCCGCATGCAGTGTGGTAAAGACAAGGCGCGCAGCGGAGACTCCCTTCTGGTGCTTATCCACAGGTATCCCTCGTCCGTTGTCCACAACCGTGGCGGAGCCGTCCTTCTCCAGCGTCACCTCAATCTTCGTACAAAAACCCGCCAAATGTTCATCCACCGAATTATCCACAATCTCATAAATCAGATGGTTGAGCCCCTTTGTGGACACGCTGCCGATGTACATTCCCGGTCTTTTTCTGACTGCCTCCAGCCCTTCTAACACAGAAATACTGTCTGCATCATATGTGTTCTGATTTCCCATATCTTCACTCCTACTTCTTCTTTCACACATGCCCCCTGATTACAGTCACACGTCATAAAGCATGAAACTATCACGCTTCAAAGCATGTGCCCCGGTAAACAGAGAGCGCCCGCAGGATGCGCAAAATCCCCGGCTATTGCTCCATTCTAGCACAGAATGTAGGGGTTTTCAAATTCTTTTTATTCCATGAGTACATCATATAGTGTGTTGGAGAGTACTTCCATGGCATTTCTCATCTCTTCCACCGTATTTGTCTGCGCGCCCGCCTCTATCAGAAGGGACTTGGGAACCAGATGCAGATTATAGCGGTAGCCCCGCAGATAGATGTGTCTGACAAAGCCCGGATAGGTACTCTCGCACGCCAGCTGCATCTGCAGGGAAAACGCCAGATTGTCCTGTATGTACGGGTTATACAGATAGTCAATATCTCCGTTGGTCCGTGTCCGGCTAAGCCCATTGAAGAACATAATTTTCGCCGTCGGTTTTCCGTTGACCTCCGTCACCAGGTGAGTGTCATCCGCCACCCCATCTCTGTGTAAATCAATCACCACTTCAATGGTGGGATTCGCCTCCAGAATGGGGCGGATATTTGCCTCCGCGTTCTCATAGGCATTGCTCCGGTCCAACTGCCCGTTGATGATGTCGTACACCCCGGTGTCGTGGATGGTCTCAATCCCCTTTTCATTTAAAAGCTGCGCGAGGTACTCCCCCATTCCCACAATGCTGGTGCTGGTATCTCCCGGCGTGGAGTCGATGAACTCCTCTTGGGAATGGGTGTGGAAAATCAGCACCTTGGGTCCGCCTGTGCTGGTGTCAATCTTCATACTGCGCCCCAGCAGGTCGTCCGCGTTTAACTGGTCGGGTCCAATCATGGTGGAACTGTCCACTGTATAGAAATTGCTCAAAAGGTAATCAAAATCCCGCAGTTTTTCGATGGACATATCAATAGAAGAAACTACTTCCTGGGAGGCCTCCATCTCCGCTTCATCCGCGCCGCCAACAACGTTGCCGTTCTCATCCACCGCATGCCCGTCGTCCGCCTGACTCTCCAAAATTCTGGCGATGGTTGCCTCATCCTCCACCGCGTCCTCATAGGGTTCTTTCCCTTCTGTGTACTCAATGAGCGGCAGCCAGGCGCTGACCTTATCCGCCAGCCATTTTCCCACTCCCTGCCTGGGACCTTCCTTTATATAGGAAAACTGCGGCATATACATTTCCTGGGCGCTGTGCAAAATTTCCTGCTGTACTCTGTAGGGAAACTCCCTGAACACTGTTTTCCCCACAAGGAAGATAAGCGCCGCAGCCGCACACGCAGCCGCGATTCCCAACGCCTCCCTATTCTTTCTCCCCGGTCCATGATATTCCACGCAGTCCTCTCCTCCATACACCATTGCCGCAAACCTGCGGCCAAAAAGCCTTTTTTACTTATCCTTACATTGTATGGAGCTCTTCTTATCCTTATGCCCGTTTTTCTTTTCCTCTCCCCAGTCCGCAAACAGAATGTTCAGCGCTTCGGAAATTGTAAAGCTCAAATAATCCACCATCTCGTCCACATCCTTTGGCGTCACAAACATCCCGTTCAGATGGGGCGCTATGAGTTCCTTCACCAGCTCATACTTTTCTCCGGCATTGTAGGAGCGCAGTACCTCTCCGGCTTTCTTTAACGTCTGAGAGCTCTCCAGCGCGGCGATAAAGTTTTCCATGGTATCATTGACAATAGTCGCCGCATCCACCACAGTGGGGACGCCGATTCCGATGACCGGGATGCCTAAAGACTCACGGTTCAGTCCGTTCCGGTTGTTTCCCACACCGGAGCCGGGGTGTATCCCTGTATCCGCAATCTGAATGGTGCGGTTCAATCTCCGGCTGTTTCTGGCAGCCAGAGCATCCACCGCAATGAGAAGGTCGGGGTGCGTTTCCTTGATGACCCCTCTTATGATTTCTTCCGTCTCCATCCCCGTCTGTCCCATCACCCCGGGCACAATGGCGCTGATGAGATGGGCGCACTCCATACCCATGGCATATTTTCCGTATTCCTTCACGATAGGGCGGGTGACTGTCAGATGGTCCGCCACCTTAGGTCCCAAGGAGTCCGGCGTCACCTGCCTGTTCCCAAGTCCTGCCACGAGGATGGAAATATCCTCATTTGGAAATTCATTTTCCATAATCAGCTCCCGGATATATTTCGCCAATTCCTCGGAGACCTCCCGGTGATAATCCTCATCCGGCACCGACAGGTTGGGCGCTTCCAGTGTCAGATAGGTCCCCACAGGTTTTCCCATGGTTTTTGCTCCTTTTTCTGTCTCAATCTTCACCCGCGTAACGCGGATTTCCTTCTCCTCGTCATAGGATTCCTCCAACACCACTCCCTGTACTTCTACATTATCCGACTCAAACCGTTCTTTTTCCTCCAGCGCAAGGTCTGTCCGAATACTATATTTCTCCAACATACTCCATCCTCACTTTTTCCGCAGTAATCCAGCCATATTTTTTGCTCCCGTAAATCAGACAGGGTCTCTATATGGATAAATCAATGCTTTTTCCTTAGTTTTTACCGTATTTTTGAGAAATATGTATTGACAACCCCCAATACTTAGCATAAAATGAATGAGTATGTTTCATTGGAGCGTCCGTGTCCGAATCCATTGAAATCATGATATCACAATTGAAAATTTCACATATTTGGAGGTGTACAGATTGGCTAACATCAAATCTGCTAAGAAGAGAATTTTAGTAAACGAAACAAAGGCTGCAAGAAACAAAGCAATCAAGTCTAAAGTAAAAACTGCTGTAAAGAAAGTAGACGCAGCAATTGCCGCTAAGGATGCTGAGGCAGCAAAGACTGCACTGCGCGCAGCAATCGTAGAAATCACAAAGGCTGGAAGCAAAGGAGTTTACCACAAAAAGACTGTTTCCAGAAAGATTTCCCGTTTATCAAAAGCTGTAAACGCGATTGCTTAATTATTTGATATAAAAAAGAAGTTATGAAAAAGGTATCCGCTGCCGTCAGGCGGATACCTTTTTTATTGTTCATTCACACAGAAACTATTCTGTGCTTTTATGATTTCAAAATATCACGGCTCAAAATTCTACAGCCTCACGTACCCGAAACTGTTGATAAGTCCTTCTAAGCGCACCCCGTCTCTGCACAGCGGGCACTCGTGGGAGCTGTACACCTGGTAGCCCGGCAGGTCGTGACTGGTAAATATCGTCTTAACCTCCACCCCGGCAACTCTGGAAATCGCGCTAAACACCGCGCAGATACCGCAAATCCTGCCCCCATAGTAGAGCACGCTCTCAATCGCCTGTCTCGTCAGAGTACCTGTCGCCATGGAATCCGTCAGCACAACGACCTGTTTTCCCTCTATCATGCGCTGATTGTTCTCACGGAAGAGCATCTGTCCCGTGGAATCAAACTCCGGGGTCACCACAGAGATATTGTTCCCCGCGCTTAGTGACGCGCTGGAAGAATCTGAGAGCGCCTCTGCCATGAAGGCGCCGATAACCTCTGTGTTCTTCAGGCAGACAATCGTGTCAATCATCGTATTCGTCATATATTCCGCCGCCAGTGTCCGTCCTGTCTCCCGCGCGTTATTGTGACGGGTCTTCACGGTGGACATGTCGATATACGTGTTGACATGAGAATTTTTCGTGGCAAAATGTCCGCCCAGCATCTTAATCCTTGCTTTTGGATTCTTCGCAGATCTTAAGTCAATAAATCCTTCCTGCATACGCTCCTCTCCTTTCTGAAAATCGTCCTGATGTATCTGTAAATATTTTACCACAGAATCAGCAGATGTGCAGTATAAAGTATGAAGCAGAGTGCATTTTTTCACATATTTTCATGTTTCCCCGTCAAAATTCCCGTCCGTTCTTTTCAGTTTCGGCCACACGGTGATAAGCATGGTCACAAAACTGGCAGTCCCTCCGATTGCATTGGAGATAGGCTCGGCTAAAAAGACACCATCTGTCCCCAGATTCCCGATTACCGGCAGAAGGATTGTCAGCGGCACCACAATGATGACTTTGCGGAACAGGGAGAAAAAGATAGCAGGCTTTGGCATGTTCAGCGCCTGGTAAGTAGACTGTCCCGAAAACTGCAGCGACATCATAAAAATTCCGCAGAAATACAGACGCATCGCAGGGATTCCCTTTTCGATGAGAGCTGGCTCGCTGGTAAACAACTGCAGGAAAAACCGGGGCTCGAAAAACAGCACCGCCCACATCGCTACCGTAAATACCATACAGCTCCCCGCCATAAACTTGATGGCAGATTTCACGCGCCTGTAACAGCCCGCGCCATAATTATAGCCAATCACCGGCTGCGCCCCCGATGTCAGCCCGGTAACCGGCATGGTGATGATTTCCCGTACAGAGTTGATAACCGTCATGATGCCAACATAGAGGTCCCCGCCGTGGCGTGCGAGCATGAAGTTGCAAACAATCTGCACAGTACCGTTGGTGATGTACATAATAAAGCCCGAAGCTCCGAGCATCATAATTTCCTTTATCAGCTTCCAGTCCAGGCGCATCCCATCCCGGTTCAGCTTCAGTATCGCCTTCTTCCCGGTCAGAAAACGCAGCACCCACAATGCCGATACCCCCTGGGAAATAACAGTGGCAATGGCAGCACCGCGGATTCCCATGTGAAAGACAAAAATAAGTACCGGGTCCAAAATGATATTGAGCACCGCGCCCAAGAGCACGGTCAGCATGCCGGTTTTTCCAAAGCCCTGGGAGTTGATGAAATTGTTCATCCCCAGGCTCGTCATCACAAACAGCGTTCCCAAAAGATAAATAGTCAGATAGTCGTTGGCATAGGGAAACGTGGCATCGCTGGCGCCGAACAGATATAGAAGCGGTCTTTTAAAAATCAGACAAAACACCATCAGCACTGCCCCGCATAAGAGCAGCATGGAGAAAGAATTTCCCATGATGCGTTCCGCCCTCTTTTCATTGTGCCCTCCTCTTGCGATGGAACAAAGGGGTGCTCCGCCCATGCCGAAGAGATTGGCAAACGCGCTGATGATGGTGATGACGGGAAGCGCCAGTCCAATTCCGGTGAGTGCCTCCGTGGAGGTATGCGGGATATGCCCGATATAAATACGGTCCACGATGCTGTACAGCACATTGATGAGCTGTGCCAGCGTCATCGGCACCGCCAGGCTCAAAATATTTCCGGCAATGCTCCCTTTGCTGAAATCATTGCGGTTGTCTTCCATATCCTCCCTCCTTCCGGGTTTCTGTCATCATACTTCAGGTTTCAAAACGTAAAAGAGACTGCCGCAAAACAGTTTCTGCAAGATATTGGCAGGTCTTAATAACCATCCTCAATACCCTGTATGAAACATTCATCTTGCAACAGCCCCTTCGATTTTTCTCTTTTTCGTCTGATTCTTAGTTATTGATTAATTTATCCTCGTCACTCCAGCTGTACAGCTTTCTGATTTCCTCGCCAATCTTCTCTGCCGGATGCTCGGAAGCCAGTTTTCTCATTGCTCTGAAGTGAGCCTGACCGCCTGCCTCAGACATATCAAGCAGGAAGTCTTTTGCGAATGTACCATCCTGGATGTCCTTCAAAATCTGCTTCATGGCTTTCTTTGTCTCGTCTGTGATAATCTTCGGTCCTGTGATATAATCGCCGTACTCAGCAGTGTTGGAGATGGAGTATCTCATTCCCGCGAATCCGGACTGGTAAATCAAATCTACGATAAGTTTCATCTCGTGGATACACTCAAAGTATGCATTTCTCGGATCATACCCTGCCTCTGTCAATGTCTCGAATCCTGCCTGCATAAGTGCGCACACACCGCCGCACAGTACAGCCTGCTCGCCGAAGAGGTCTGTCTCTGTCTCTGTTCTGAATGTTGTCTCCAGGATACCAGCTCTCGCGCCGCCGATAGCAAGACCATATGCAAGCGCTCTGTCAAGAGCTTTTCCTGTAGCATCCTGATGTACCGCTACCAGACAAGGTGTGCCTTTTCCAACCTGATATTCGCTTCTTACGGTATGTCCCGGAGCTTTCGGTGCAATCATGGTCACATCCACATTTGCCGGAGGCACAATCTGTCCGAAATGGATGTTGAATCCATGCGCGAACATCAGCATGTTGCCTTCTTCCAGGTTCGGCTCGATGTCGTTTTTATAGAGAGCAGCCTGTTTCTCATCGTTGATAAGAATCATGATGATGTCGGCTTTCTTAGCCGCCTCTGCTGCTGTGAATACCTCAAATCCCTGTGCCTCTGCTTTTGCCCAGGATTTGCTTCCCTCATACAGACCGATGATGACATTGCATCCGGACTCTTTTAAGTTCAGCGCATGCGCGTGTCCCTGGCTTCCGTAGCCGATGATTGCGATAGTCTTTCCCTCCAGCAGAGAAAGGTTACAGTCTTCCTGATAGTAAATTTTAGCTGCCATTTTTTTATTCCTCCTAAACTTTCACTTCGGCATCCCTGTGCCTGATTTCTATAGTTAAAGGCAGTTTGCCCTTAGCTTCTTTTTGTGTTCCCTGTATCCTACAGATATGTAACGTCCTTGCTGCCTCTGGACAATCCCGTGATACCTGTCCTTGCCAGCTCCAGAATCTCATAGTCCTTCAGAAGATTCATAAACGCCTCCAGCTTCGACTGGTTTCCGGTCAGCTCAATCATCAGGGAGTCCTCCTCCACATCCACAATCTTCGCCCGGAAAATATCCGCTACTGAGATAATCTCACCTCTCTGAGCAGCGTTGGCGCGGAGCTTTATCATAATCAGCTCTCTGTAGACGGATTCTTCGTCCTTCAAAAGCTTAATCTCAATGACATCCTCCAGCTTCCTCACCTGCTTCTCAATCTGGGAAAGAATCAGCTCATCCCCGGAAGCTACCACAGTAATCCTCGTAAAACGCGGGTCTGCCGTCATCCCGGCTGTGATGCTGTCAATGCTGAAGCCTCGTCTGCTGAACAGACCTGCTATCCGGCTCAATACACCCGGATTATTGTCAACCAGTAAAGAATAAACCTGTTTTCTCATAGATTTTCTCACCTCTCTCGTTGCCGGAATTCTCTGTAAACAAAGTGGGTAAGCCCACTGTGATAAAAACAGAGTGCAATCTGTTTTCTATAATATTAGCAACTGCTTTTCGATTTGTCAAGAGAATCCCTTAATTAATTCTTGATATTTGTTGCCGCGGTAGCCGCAAGTTAGCGCATAGTGCGGTTTTACGAATGACGCATGCTAAACTGTGAAGCAGTCATCGGGCTGAAAACTCTTCTGCCAGTTCATTCAAATATACCCACCGCTCCATCTTCTCCTCCAGAGCCTTCTCTGCCTTTTCCTTGTCCGCTGTCAGCTCGGAGAGCTTCACCGAATTGGTGGCATATTTCATCATATCCTCCTCAATCCGGCTTATCTTTTCTTCCAGTTTTTCGATATCTGCGTCTATCGTCTCATATTCTTTCTGTTCGTTATAAGAGAATTTCCGTTTTACCGTCTGGTCTTTCTTCCAGGCTTTTTTCTCCTCCCCGTCTTTTGGCGGCTTTTCCCTGTCCGATTTCTCCGCTTCCCTCATTGCCTCCTCTTTTGCCCTTTTCGCCTGGGCGTAATCCGTATATCCGCCCTCATACTGAATAAGCTTTCCTTCTCCCTCAAAAGCAAAAATCCTGTCCGCCAGATTATCCAGAAAATAGCGGTCATGGGAGACAGCAATAACGATTCCCGCAAAGGAGTCCAGATAATCCTCCAGGATGTGGAGAGTGGGGATATCCAAATCGTTGGTGGGCTCATCGAGGAGCAGTACATTGGGTGCTCCCATCAAAACTCTCAGCAGATAGAGTCTGCGCTTCTCCCCGCCGGAGAGCTTGGACACCGGAGTGTACTGCATCGCTGCGTCGAAGAGGAACCGCTCCAGCATCTGCGAGGCAGATATCCTCCCTTCCTTAGTGGGAAGGTACTCTCCCACTTCCCGGATATAATCGATAACCCTCTGATTTGCATCCATATGAGGCGTCTCCTGTGCAAAATACCCGGTCTGTATGGTCTCACCCACTTCCACCGTTCCGCTGTCCGGCTTTAATTCCCCCGCAAGTATCTTCATCAATGTGGACTTCCCGCAGCCATTGGGACCGATAATTCCAAGCCTCTGATTCTTCAGCACAATATAATGAAAATCCGAGATGATGGTGTGCGCTCCATAGGCTTTGCTCACGTGGGACAGCTCTATCGTCTTCTTCCCCATGCGGGTGCCTACCGATTCCATCTCCACTGTCATATCACTTGTCGGCGCAGCCGCTTTCTTCAGTTCCTCCAGCCTCAAAAGCCTCGCTTTTTGCTTGGTGCTCCTCGCCCGGCAGCCCCGCTTCGCCCATTCCAGCTCCATCCGCAGCACACTCTGCCTCTTCCGCTCTGAAGCAAGTTCCATCTCTTCCCTCTGTGCTTTCAACTCCAGAAATTTGGAATAATTCGCCTCATATCCATATAGCTTTCCATGGCTGATTTCCAAAATCCGGTTCGCCACCTTGTCCAGAAAATAGCGGTCGTGGGTCACCATGATGATACAGCCTTTGAAACGGTTCAAGAAATCCTCCAGCCAGGTCACCATCTCATTGTCCAAATGGTTGGTGGGCTCGTCCAGTATCAATACCTCTGCCGGTTCCAGCAGCGTCCTCGCCAGCGCTGCCCGCTTTTTCTGCCCGCCTGACAATGTCTGTACATCCCGCTCATGGTCTGTAAGTCCCAGTCGGTTTAAAATGTTCTTCGCCTCACTGGAAGTATCCCACTCCTGCCCGGTTCGCCCCTCCATCACATAAGAGAGGACCGATTCCGCCCTGTCAAAAGCCGGGTTCTGCGAAAGATATGCCATGCGGATTCCGTTTTTCGCCGTCACCTGTCCCTCGTCCGCATACTCCATCCCCGCGATGATTTTCAGAAAAGTAGACTTTCCTGTGCCGTTGATTCCCACGATGCCGATTTTGTCATTCTCCTGGATTCCGTAGGATACATCGTCAAAAATCTGCTTCTCACCAAACATTTTGCTGATATGCTCTATATTCAAAATATTCATAACTGCTCCTTATCTTCCGCTTGTCGGCGGGCACTCCCACGCGCCGCCGTGTCAGCTACCCCTCTATCATAAAATATTTATGCAGTCCTGGCAAGGAAAAAGCTTTTTGCGTGGAAACCTGTCCACAAATACAAAAGCGCCCGCCGGAAAACACAGAAATCTCATCTGTATTTTCCGGCGGGACACTCAAACGACCTTTGCCCGGCGTGTTATTTTATTATCGTATCATCGTATGGCATATTACAGCCCTCTGCTGCTATTTTAAAATAATCCAGCATCAGCCTGTTGATATCTTTTGTCTGTATAGACTTTTTGATACCATCCAGACATTCTTTTGCTGCCTCAAAGCTTCTTTGTGCCGCAGTCTCAGAAAATGCTTTTAGCTGCTGTGAATCACCGTCAAACTTTACTTCCAGCTCTTCTGCTTCTGAAAGGAATTCCCTTTCCAAAGCCTGCATTTTCTCTTTTACCCGTGGTGCAAACATTTCATAGTTTAAAGCTATATAGCGTTCCAACTCCGTAAATACCCACCAGTGCTCTTTGCCATTATAAAGTGCATGAGCACCTGATAGTCCTTCCGGCAAACCACCTGTAAAATAGAACGGTCTAAATACCGAGCAGCAAGGTGGTGACATACTGTTCCAATAGGTAATCCTCAACAGTTCATGGGCTTTCGGATTTAGCGAAATCACTGCACTGGCAGCAGAATTACTTCCATTTTCTCCTCCGGCATGGCTACAGACACATGGTACTTTTGCCGCCGCCTTTGTAAAATGCAATTCACCCTGAGGCGTTCCTTCATAGTGGTCCCTTAGATTCTCCATCATCATTTTCACTGTAAAATCGGATTTTGACTCCATCAGATATCTGACTCTGGGATACCGCAAAAAACTTTTCACATCAGCAAATACACAGTCGCTTCTCGTAAAAACATTTGCAGCATTTAATCTTCCCTCCGGTAAAATCCACTTTTTATCGATGGCATTTTGCAAAGTCTGCTTTCCAATCTTTTCATAATCCTCGCCGACAGAATAGCAGTTTACGATTCCGCCTTTACTTTCGATTCTTTTTGCCACCCAATTTCTCTGCATAGATTCAAAATAGTACGCTTCTTTCATATCTGTGATGATATAATTTCCATTGAATCTTTCATCTCTTACTTTCGGATTTCCTCCCGTACCGTAAGTTTCCAGAAGCGCGCCCATAATCTCCACTGCTTTTGCCGCACTTTCCGAGCGTTCCAAGGCAAGTCTTAAGATATCCATTCCCAGAAGTCCCCAGCATCTTTCCGGTTTTTCTCTTCCATATACAGCTTCATTGCCAATGGCGACCCCACATTCATTTACACCCATCTCAAATCCGAAAATAGAATAGGGTCGGGAACCAATACAGGCATATGTATGTGATACTTGGGGAATTTTAATATAAGTGCACTCTACTTCTGCCCCAGTACTATAGTCACGTGCGGGATAATAACAAAGCGGCTGTGCCTCATTTAGCGGGCGGTCGCTGTTTTTTCCAAATATGATTCTGCCATCTGCCGTTGTCTCTGACAAAGCAATCATATTAGTACATCCACCGCCTGTAAATCCATAATACATCGTCAAGTCCTCCTTCTCAGTAAGCAGCTCCTTCTCCTGTTTCCTGCGCTTCCGCTTCATCTTCTTTTACTTCAGGATGTTTTTTCAAATACCAGAAGTGCATCAAGATATAATAAGCAATACCTCCTGCTATGATACTGGCGACATACATGCATTCTTTTAAAAGGAACCCTACCGCGATACCTATAATCAATGCCAGTACCGCAGCGCTGTTAAATCCCCCTGTGTATTTATACTTTCCTTGAGAATAGTATAAATCTTCCAGTTTATAGGTACGTTTCCGTATAATATAGTAGTCTACCACAGAAATCGCGAAAATTGGTCCCATGAAACTTCCAAAATATGTGATAATATCATTCAATGAATCAATCAAATTCCATGGCTGAATCAAAATAGCAATCAGACCAAAAATAATCGCAGCCTGACGGATACTCAGCTTTTTCTTGGAAAAATTGGATATTGTAATTGCAGGTCCGTACATATTCGCTACAGGATTTGTTGACAGGAGTGCAAAGCATATAAATATCTGTGCGCCCACTGCCAGAGCAGGTGACTTGGAACCAAACACTTCACTGAACATGATAATGGGGTTCCAATTTCCAGTCGTCGCATTACTGATGACACCTAATCCATTTACCAGCAGCGCTGTCGGAAGTAGTCCGCACATCTGTGCCACAACGTATTTGCCATTGGATTTAAGCCAACTTTTTGCTTTTTCATCACTGGAGTAGCAATCTCTTGTTACATCCTGCATTTTTTCCATAACGCCTACCCACGCTCCAAAATACGCAACCAAAGCTGCCAGAAAGATTGGAAGATTTGCGCTCGAAAACTCGGTTCCTCCCATATGAAGGATTTCTCCAAAGCTCATGCCTGATTCACCAACTAATGTAACATACGCATAAATGCACATAATCAAAAGAATCGGCGTTGCTACCCAGCTGCAATATTTCAAGAGCCGGATTCCGTAAAAGCAAAGATACATCTGAAGACACATAAATACAATCACACCAATAATCGTATTCTCCACCCCAAACAGTACCCGTGCAATCTCCGACAATGCTTCTCCTCCTGCCCAAGTGTTGATTCCCAACCAGAATACAAGAGGTATACATTCAAAGAACCCGGCAATGGCAGCTCCTTTATATCCAAAAGAAGCTTTTATGGCAACGATAAACGGAATCCCATATTTCACTCCCATATCCTGAACTAATGCCAGAATAATAGCCATTCCCAACATTCCAATAAAGATAATCCCGTATATCTGGAGCGGTGATAGAGCCGGATACAACTGACCTGCAATCATCATCGCCCCTAAGTTTACTTCCATTCCAACCCAAAGTGTAATCAGAGAAATCACACCAACCTGTCTTTTAGAATATGGCACCGGTTTTGTATCTTCATTGATTAAGTCGCACTTTGAGGGCATATTGAAATTAATCATAGGCTATTCCTCCCCTTATTCAATTTTCAAGGTACTCTTTTTTAGGAGCTGAAAATCTCCACATCTCATCCTCATCTTTTATACACTTCCAATACATTTTCTCCAAATACGGAACAAGACTCTCTGCTTTTTCCAATGTCTTTTCATAGTCCTCAAAAAACTGCGGTACCATATCTCTTAATTCAGCCAATAATGCCTTTTCATCAATCGTGAGGATTTCGTGGTCTTTCATAACAATTTTCCCCTTAATGATAGACATATTGATTGAACTTCCATTCTCGCAATATACTAAATGATTTTTCACTGTTGATGGTATCGTATATGGACCAAATGCTTCACTGTGCAAATCTACAATCAGCATGTCCGCCTTTTTCCCAGGTTCCAGACTTCCGATTTCATTCTGGCGCATCAAGCTCCTTGCCGCATTTTTCGTTGCCATTGTCAGTACCATGTCACTGGTCGGCCATTTCTTATAATCCGGTTGAGTAATTTTATGGAGCAGCGCTGTTTCTTTCATCACTTCAAACATATTGTATGTGTCATTGCTGCTCATACCATCTGTTCCAAGACATATATTGATTCCTGCTTCCTGAAGCTTCAAGAGAGGCATAATCCCACTACCCAGTTTAAGATTGCTCACCGGGTTATGCACTGCGTTTACACCGCTTTTGATATAACATTCAATATCCTGCTCATCCAGCCAGATATTGTGAGCAATCGTGGTACGCGCATCTAAAATTCCCGTCTCGTATGCATATCTTGTTATAGAGGAACCATAAAATTCTCTACCCGTGATTCTCTGCGCTCTTGTCTCACAAATGTGGATATGATAAGGTATGTCATACTTTTCCGCCAGTTTAAACATTTTCTGTAAATGTTCTGTACTACATCTTTGAGGCGCTCCCGGAGAGACAACAACTTTAACATCATCCACTCCATTCCATTTTTGGATAATCTCTTCCTGCGTACGGTATATTTCCTCAGAACTCCGAGGACCGGGGATTTTTTCCTGGATGTCTTTTGGCATAATTTCTCTCAGATACGGCAGCATATCACATAGATGATTGGTAATTTCCGTCATAGAGACATTCGCCCTTAAGCCTGCATCCACATACGCCTGAATCGCAGCGCTTTCCCCTTCAACAGTAGCGAATGGGATTTCGTGAAAGTCATCCTGTACACTTGTGACACCTGCTTTTATCATTCCTATGATTCCAAGCATTGTTCTCAGATAAATTAGTCTCGGGGTAAACGGACCATACTCAAGTGCGGGGTATGTATACAACATCCAAAGTTCAAGCGGAAGATTATCTATATATCCTTTAAACAAATTTTCCTGTGAATGAAAATGGGAATTTACAATTCCAGGCATAATCAATTTATTACTACAGTCAATGATTTCATCTCCCGGTCTGCTTTCTATATTTTTTCCAATTGCTTTAATCTCATCGCCTTCTATCAGTAAATCGCAGTTTTCTATAATCTCATCTGCTGCATTTAACGTCATCACCATTCCATTTTTAAGAAGCTTTCTTTCGTTTTTCATAGTACTCCTCCAATTGTAAACTTTGATTTATTCGTCTACTTCGGCAACGGCACGGATTGGTGAGCCCGTCCCTCCCCGAACTTTCAAAGGAAATCCATAGAACATAAAGCGCTTATTCACAATCGGACGAAGGTCTCCGAGATATTCCATATGAATCAACCAGTGTTCTTTTGTCACCAGATGAGACGGGAAAAGCTTTGCTTTCGGATTATCTGTACTTGGTGCATCAATCCCAAAGTTTTTCACTTTTTTCTTCACCAGCCATTCTGTTCCTTCACGGTCTAATCCTGCATATCTTTTCAAGAAATCTGGTGCATCATGTCTATATGCATAGGCACCTGAAAATAATAAAACAATATCATCCTCTTTGATTTCTTCTCCTGCTTCCTTAAGTTTCTGTTCAGCCCGTTCCAAAATCTCTTCTGTAATAAATCCGTCGGGATCCGCTTCCGAAACATCAAGGCAAACTGCTGTACCATAAAATTTTTCCAATGGGATTTTTTCAATAGACGGAGCTTCCGGGTCTGCGGTCATATGTGTCACAGCATCTACGTGTGTTCCGCCATGGTCACTCACCATAATTCCCCTTGATTCCCAAGAATATCCTCCGGGTGCAGTAAGTGTAGCTTCATGGGTATCATGAGTCCAAATAACCGTGCGTACGTGACCGGGCCAGATTGGCATGCCCATATACAACTCCTGTGTCAGATCATAAAGTTTCTTTGCCATAAAAATGACCTCCTTTTATATAAATTTTTATATAAAGGCAGGTTCGTCCTCATAGATATAGAAATATGGCATATTTTTCCATTTTTACTATAAAAGTATTGAAAAACAATTTAAAATTGCATATAATAAAAACGGTTAAATTTCTTGACAGAATTTCGACCACATTTAGTTGTTGCGAAGGACCAGTTCGCAACAACTTTCTATATTACAGGACTTTTCCTGTCCCTATATCATTTCAATCGCTGATTGAAATCAACGACATTATTCCGGTTATAAATAACCGATAGGTGAAAATGTACTTTTGTATACATTTTTGCCAAATCACAATCCCCCTCTAATATAGCATCCACCATGTGTCTGTGTTCAATAATAGAATCTTTATACCGTTCTTCCTTAAATTGGATTGCATATACCACTCTTTTCAACTGTTCCTGAATATCCAGAATCTGTTCTGTTAAAACAGAATTTCTACTCATTTTCGCAATACATTCATGCAGTTCATAATCCAATAATGACATCTTTACCGATTCAAAGTTTTCAACCTCCATCTTTTCCTGAATCTCCAATAATTGTCTTTTTTCTTCGTTCGTGCCATTTATACAGGCTTCATATGCGGCCTCCTCAGACAAAATCCCCCATACTTGCACCAGTTCACCTATCTTCTGTTCGTCCAGACCTTCCGCAACTGTTACACTACAGTTTGGCTTGTGCTCTAAAAGACCTTCTGCCTGCAAAACGCGAAATGCTTCTCTTATCGGTGTTCTGCTAGTCTGTAATTCTTCTGCCATTTTCACTTCTCTTAATTTTTCGCCAGGTTTTAAATCCCCATTTATAATCTGCCTACGCAGAATTTCTACAATGTCCGTTGTTGTTTTCTTATTCATTTCGCGCCTTCGTTTTGTATACAATTTAATTATTTTTGATTACTTTATTTCGTTTTTCTTTCTCTTAACCCAATTATTGCATACAATTTCTGTTTTGTCAAGCATATATCTCGTATTCAAGCCCAATATTTGATCTTTACTTTCATTTTTGTATACATTTCCCACACATCTCCTTAAATCTTATGATTTTCTAAATTTTTTCAGGAATCCTTGAGTCATAACTGAAAAAGTTATACCATATATAGAGTTATTCCGGCAGAGAAGTCCGCGGTTTCTTACAGCGCAGTATTTTTTACCGGATAACAAATAGAAAGAGAGGGATTTCATGCGTTCAGACAAAACACGCTCTACGATATTTGATGATGATTTTGAAGTGACTTATGAGGAAGAAACCTCTGTCTTTTCCGATGATGAGACAGTATACACGCCCCGCCGCTCATCCGGCAGATACGCAGATACCTATGACAGGTATGACGATTCTTACGATGAAGTCCACGAAGACTGGGTTGACGAGGCGAGCTATGATGACGGTTATGACGATTACGATACCCAATTGCACGGACGGCGGCGCAGAAGCTCCTATGACAGCAATTACTCTGACAGAGACGGCCGCAGCAGAGAGACTTACGATAACTATGACACCGGCACGGTGAGGAGACGGCGCAGAGACAGCTCTGTCCCCCTCGCCGCTCCCATAAGAAAAGGCGGCAAGGCATTATCCCGGCTTTCCGGTGCCCTCATCCGCCGTCTCTCTGCGCTTCTTATTCTAGCGACCATGGTCTATGGCGCCTATAATTTCTGGCGTGGGAGTGCCCTCTGTGGGGATTTAGTGGAGGCCTTTGAAAAGAAGGACACCACCCCGGTTTTAGCCGCCTATGCCTGTGTCGCCGCAGTCTTTCTGCTCTTTGAACTGCTCTCTTTATTCTGGGCAATGACAAGGACACGGGTATACGATGGCTTCTCTTCCTGGAAAGAGGACACCGGACGGGGAATGTTTTCCTTTATCGCGGTCTTTGTCTCCTCCTATGCCGCGTTCCTTTTCAACCGTTTTATCCCGGAATCACCGGAAATCCTGTACGGCATAAAGGGAGCCCTGGATGTCTATGGCTCCCTCCACAATGTCCTCTTTGGGCTGTGCGCGGCGGGCGTTATCTCCTGCCTGGTGCGAAAATACAGCCGCTAATTTACACGTTAAAGCAGCCTCCGCCGATAAATTCCCTTAGCAGGGAGTTTGTCGGCACATACTCGCTGCCGATTCCCACGAAATAATCAAAAAATTTCAAAAGCCGCTTTGCCTCCTGGTACTCCGGGGACTGCTTTTCCACCCCAAACAAAAGAGGCTCCACGTACTGCTTGAGCACTGCCAACTCATAGAGCAGAGAGGAATTGAACATGACATCCGCCTCCTCCTGGAAGGGGAAAATATTCTCCTCCTCGCCTCTGCGCACAGACTGCCACATGGCAATGGTCCTTTTCGCGGAGGCTCCCCTGGTTCTGGCATCTCTTACAAGCCTGCGGATGAGCCGCCCATCCGTGGATGGTATCCGGTTGTGCTCATCAATGTTAAGCTGTGTCAGCGCACTGATATAGATGCGGAATTTATTGGCATCTGAAAGCTTCTCCGTAAGCTTCGGATTCAGGCAGTGAATCCCTTCTATCACAAGGATATCGTTTTCTCCCAATCTCTTTGGCTTTGTATCGTAAGAACGGGTCCCTGTCTTGAAATTAAAAATCGGCAGATAGACTTCCTCTCCGGCGAGAAGCGCCTGCATATCCTCATTAAATTTCTCCACATCAATCGCCTCAAGACATTCAAAATTATAATTGCCGTCTTCATCTTTCGGCGTATCTTCCCTGTTCACGAAATAATTGTCCACCGCTATGGGATGAGGCTTCAATCCGTTTACCCGAAGCTGAATGGACAGCCTGTGGGAAAAGGTCGTCTTACCGGAGGAGGAGGGACCCGCGACAAGAACAAATTTCACGTTTTTGCGCTCCGCAATCTGCTTTGCAATCTCTCCAATCTTCCGTTCCTGGTACGCCTCCTGCACCAGCACCACTTCCCGCATATCATACTGGGTCACCATGTCGTTGAGCGCCCCTACCGTGTCAATCTCCTGCTGGTCGCCCCACTGCACGGATTCTTTGAGCACCTTGAACAATTTCGGGCTTGGCACGAAAGGCGGTACTTCCTCCGGCTTCTCTTTCGTTGGCATCTGGATGACAAATCCATCCTCATACAGATGTAGGGAAAAATATTTTAAGCACCCCGCATCCGGTACCATATACCCGTAGTAATAGTCCTCAAATTCATTCATACTGTAGATATTGACTTTCGATACCCTGCGGTATTCAAACAGACGCTCCTTGTCATACATCCCGTGTCTGCGGAACATTTCCACTGCCTCTGTGGTGTGGACGGAACGTTTCTCAATGGGGATTCGCTGCCGGGAGAGAATGTGCATCCTTTCCTCCACTTTCTCAAGAAACTCTGCGTCCAGAGATACATCCCCTTCTATCGTACAAAAATATCCCTTGCTCACAGAAAAATGGATGCGCACCCGTTCCACTTTGTCGTGTCCCCCTACGTCATGGACCGCCTTTACCAGCAGGAAGCACATACTTCTCTTGTAAGTCTGATGTCCCACAGGGTCCGCCGTTGTCACAAATTCTATCTCACAGTCTCGATTTACCGTCTTCTCCAGCTCCTGCAGACGGAATCTGTCTACATAGACCAGAACAATCTGATGTGGAAACCTTTCCTGAAATTCCTCAGCAATCTTCTGGTACGATGTTCCCTCCTCATAGCTTCTCGTCTCCTGCCCCACTGTTACCCTGTAATACCTTTTTTCCATCCTTCCTCCTTATTTCCTGTCTTTTGCTGTTCTTGTCTGATACTTATTCTCCCCATTTTTCTGCTTCTCTTCCCGGTGAAACTAAACAACCTGGAAAGGATGTACAACCGGTGCTGTCACCACCTCAAGCCCCGGCAGCTTCTTTTCCAGAAATTTTTTCATATCCTCAATAAAAATGTATTCCGTTCCATAATGCCCGGCATCGATGATGCTTAAGCCCTGCTCCACCGCATCCAGTCCGTCATGGTGTCCGATATCCCCTGTCACAAGCACATCCGCTCCCTTTAAGACTGCTTCTTTCACCGCGCTCTTTCCGCTACCCGGCGATATAGCGAGCCTTGTTACTTCCGTTTCCATATCCCCGAAAATTTTAAGGGAGCCTAATTCCAGTTTATGTTTCACGTACGCGGCACATTCCTCAAGGGTCATCTTCCGCGGGAGAGTGCCGACTCTTCCAATCCCTTCCTCCATTCCGTCGTTCTCCATCGTCACATCCAGCACTTCCGTATCTTCAAGCTTTAAAATTTCTCCAGACAGTTGTGCCATTCCCAGCACATCATAATTAGTGTGCATAGCATAGTAGGAAATATCCTTCTGTATCAGCTTTAACACCCTGCGGCTTACGAAATCCTCGTCCGTCACACTCTTTAAGGGCGAGAAGATAAGCGGATGATGGGTAATGAGCATGTCAGCCCCCGCCTTCGCCGCCTGTTCGATGACCGCATCTGTGGCATCCAGCGCTATGTATACTTTTTCTACTTCCTTTTCCACTCTCCCGGCAAGCAGCCCTACATTGTCAAATCCAAGTGCCGCCTCCCTGGGGTAAGTCGCCTCAATGACTTTCATAATCTCTCTGCACAGCATAATATTCCATCCCTTTCTCTGAGCGTGCCAGCTCTCTAAGCAGTTCCGCTTTTCTCTTTTGGGCTCGCTCACTCATTGGTTCTCCTAAGTTTCTAAGTATCTGCTTTTTAACGGCGATTTCCTTTTCCAGAAACGCCCGCAGCACCGGATGTCTCCTCTCCAGGAGCAATTTTCCGTACTGAAGCTCTATTTCATCCCAGAAATCCACCTTTTGTTCCCGCGTCTGCTCACACGCCGCTTCCATCAGCAGGGAACCATTTTCCGCCCGGCGCACTGTTTCCTCCGGCAGGAAGCCATCCTCCATTTGGCGCGCCGCTGTTCTGGGGACGACTTTCATCATGGGATAAAATTTCCCGTCCTCCTCCACCATGTCTTCCTGTATAAACAAAAAACCTTCCTGCAACAGAAAGGCTCTCACTTTTGCAATCTCCGACTGGGGCTGGAGAATACATTCTCGCAGGCTTTCCACCGTCTCTTTTGAATCTTGCAGAATCCGTATCATCAGGGCGCCGCCCATGCCTGCGATGACCGCGCTCTGTGCCTCACCCGGACGAAGTTCTTTCATCCCGTCTGACAGCCTGAGCGCAATCTGTCCCGCCAGACCATGTTCCTCAACGTGTGCTCTTGCCCTGTCCAGGGGTCCTTCGTTTATGTCCATCGCCACCGCCCGCGGCACAATCTGATGTTCTACAAGGTAGATGGGAATATAGGCATGGTCTGTCCCAATATCCGCCAATGTATAACCGGCAGTCACCATAGCGGCGACTGCCTGAAGTCTCCTTGAAAGTTCCATAGGACAATCCTCTAATCCAGATAATCTCTGAGTTTTCGGCTGCGGCTCGGATGACGGAGCTTGCGCAGCGCTTTCGCCTCAATCTGGCGGATACGCTCTCTGGTAACGTCAAACTCCCGTCCCACTTCCTCCAGCGTCCTCGCCCGACCATCATTCATTCCAAAACGCAGACGGAGCACCTTCTGCTCTCTCTCTGTCAGAGTGTCCAACACCTCATCCAGCTGTTCTTTGAGAAGCGTCTGTGCTGCTGCTTCCGCGGGCACCGGCACATTGTCATCCTGAATAAAGTCGCCCAGATGACTGTCTTCCTCCTCACCGATGGGTGTCTCAAGAGATACCGGTTCCTGGGAAATCTTGAGGATTTCACGCACACGCTCCACCGGCATGTCCAATTCCTTGGCAATCTCCTCCGGCAGCGGCTCTCTCCCCAGTTCCTGCAAAAGCTGTCTGGATACACGAATCAGCTTGTTGATGGTCTCCACCATATGCACCGGAATACGGATGGTCCTTGCCTGGTCGGCGATGGCTCTGGTGATTGCCTGGCGAATCCACCATGTCGCGTAGGTACTGAATTTATAACCTTTGTGGTAATCAAATTTCTCCACTGCCTTGATAAGACCTAAATTTCCCTCCTGAATCAAATCCAGGAAAAGCATGCCTCTGCCCACATAACGCTTCGCGATGCTGACAACGAGACGTAAGTTCGCCTCTGCCAGCTCTTTCTTCGCGTCCTCATCGCCTTCCTCCATGCGCTTTGCCAGTTCAATCTCCCGCTCTGCGCTCAAAAGAGGGACTTTTCCGATTTCTTTTAAATACATACGCACGGGGTCCTCGATACTGACGCCCTCCGGTACGGACAGGTCGATATTTTCCATATCCACCTCTTCCTCATCGGACATGATGACATCAATATCCACGTCCACATCGTCGTCCACATCTGAACTGATTCGCAGCACATCGATATTGTTCGCCTCCAGGTAATCATATACCTTTTCCATATGTTCCGGAGTCAGTTCCATGTCATTGAAGAAATCATTAATCTCCTGCAGCTCCAGTATGCTCTTTTTCTTCTTGCCCTGCGCAACAAGCTCTTTTAATCTTTCTTCAAATTTCTGTACATTTTCTTCCATGTGTCCATCCTTCCTTCACCCGCGCAAGTGCAGGCTGTCTTGTTTTATTTTATCCTTAATCAATAGAAATATGCAGTTTCTTCAAATCCTCCAGCTTCCGCTTCTCTTCCATCAGACGCTGAAGTCCCGCCATATCTGCGGGGTCTAAGTGGAGGGTCTGCCAGTCGATGCTGTGCGCCTTCACTCTGAGAATGGTCTCCTTGAGTGCCTGCTGCTGTTCCTCCTTCGTCGTCAGTTCCTTGATACGAGTGTGGAACAAAGATGCTGCCTCCCGGTGCTCCTCCTCCGCGGTAAAATGATTGAGTATCTTCGCCGGGTTCAGTTCTCCGTTTTCATACTGTCCGTAGAGCAGCTCCGCCACTGTCTGGTACAAATCCTCCGTAAAATCTCTGGGACTTATATACCTGCTGATGATTTCAAACAACTTCCGATTGTCAATCATCCACGTCAAAAGTACCTTCTGCGAAGTGAGGATACCGTCCTCTTTGGGCTTCTCACTGCCGGGCGCCTGCTTAGGTCTCGTCACCGGCTTCGCCATGCCCTCCTTCACTGCGGTCTTTACGACCAGCTTCTTTAGACTCTCCTCGCTCACTTTGTAGGTCCTTGCCACTGCCTCTATGTAGTTGCTGCGCTCCAGTTCATCCTCAAATCCAATCAGCCGCCTTGCCGCCTCATTAAAAAACGCGGTCTTTCCTTCCGGGGAATCCATATCGAAATCCCGCTCCAGCATCTCCAGACTGAACAGAAAACCGTTCCGCGCCGCATGGATACGCTTCTCAAATTCTTCCGCGCCGAGATTTTTGATAAACTCGTCCGGGTCCTTGTAGGGGTCCATGCGAATAACCTTCGCCGCAATGCCCGCCTCCTTTAGAATCGGCACTGCCCGCAGCGCGGCGCGCGTTCCCGCATCGTCGCTGTCGTATGTCAGATAGACCTCCTGCACATAGCGCTTTATCAGTGAAGCATGTCCCGGTGTCAGGGCTGTCCCCAGGGAAGCCACCGCATTGGTAAATCCTGCCTGATGAAGCGCGATGACGTCCATATATCCCTCGCAGAGGAGAAAATATGCTTTCTTCGACGTTCTCGCCCGGTTCAGTCCATACAGGTTCCGGCTCTTGTCGAACACCACCGTCTCCGGGGAATTTAGGTACTTAGGCTTGGCATCGCCCATCACTCTGCCGCCGAATCCGATAACCCGGTTGTTGACATCCATAATGGGGAACATCACCCGGTTCCAGAACTTGTCATACACGCCCTGGCGCTCATCCGTATTGACCAGCCCCGCCTGGCGTATCAAATCTTCGGAGTATCCTTTTTTCCGCAGGTACTGGTATAAGTCATTGCTGTATTTATTGGAATATCCCAGCCCGAATGCCGTAATCATCTCATCGGACAGCGCGCGGTCTTTTAAATATGTATACGCCTGCTCTCCCCGCGGGGATTTCAGCTGCGCGTAGAAATACTTTGCCGCTGTCTTGTTGATTTCCAGTATCGTTGCCTTTAAGTCCGCCTTCTCCCTCGCCGCCTTGGAGTACTCCATCTCCGGCAGTTCCACGCCTGCGCGGTCCGCCAGAAATTTTACCGCCTCCACAAATGAAAAATTCTCATACTCCATCAGGAACGTGAAGACATTCCCCCCGGCGCCGCAGCCAAAACAGTAGTACATCTGCTTGTCCCGGCTCACCGAAAAGGACGGCGACTTCTCATTGTGAAACGGACACAGCCCGAAATAAGAGCTTCCTTTCTTCTGGAGCCTGACATACCCGGATATCACATCTACAATATCATTTTTCATTCTGATTTCTTCTATCAGGTCTTCTGGATAGTACATGTATTCCTCCTAAAAATGAATGCCCTATAATTAATATTCGACAAAACGTGTCCGTTTCCTTTATTTTTTTCCTTCTTTTTTTATTCCTAATTTTTCCACGCCTCCGGCACAAAAAATTCTTCGAACTTTTTCACCGCATAGGAGTCCGTCATTCCCGCTATGTAATCGCACACAATCTGCTCCTTGCTGCTGTCTGTATTCGAGAGCGCATCCAAAAACTGCTGGGGCAGTAAATCCAGATGACGAATATAGTACTCATAGAGCTGTTCAATCATGTGAACCGCTTTGTCCTCCTCGCCCTTTGCCTTGGGGTTCATATATACATTCTCGAACATAAAGCGCCGGATTCCCGTCATCGCTTCCTCCACTTCCTCTGACATGCAGATTTCCGGCTTATCCATGCTGTTGATGATGACATCGTGCACCATGGTGTCCAGCCTGTCCTTGCTCGTATAGCCAAGCACCTTCCTCAGCTTTTCCGGAATGTCCTCCTCTGTCAGGATACCGCCCCGGATGGCATCGTCCATGTCATGGTTGATATAGGCAATCTTATCTGAGAGCCTTAATACCTTTCCTTCCAGGGTGTGAGGGCTGCCCGCCGTCTGGTGGTTCAGGATGCCGTCCCGCACCTCCCAGGTCAGGTTCAGCCCCCTGCCCTGCTTTTCCACACACTCCACCACCCGCAGGCTCTGCCTGTGATGTGAGAAATGATAGACGTTATTTAATGCCCGCTCTCCGGCATGCCCGAAAGGCGTATGTCCAAGGTCGTGTCCGAGAGCGATGGCTTCCACCAGGTCTTCATTCAGGCGCAGCGCCTTGGCAATCGTCCTGGCATTCTGCGAGACCTCCAGAGTATGTGTGAGCCGGGTCCTGTAATGGTCGCCCTTAGGGAGCAGAAAGACCTGCGTCTTCTGCTTCAGCCGCCGAAACGCCTTGCAGTGCAGAATCCTGTCCCGGTCTCTTTGAAATACCGGACGGATATCGCACTGGGGCTCCTCTCTGTCCCTTCCCTTTGAGTCCCTGCTCAATGTAGCGTAAGGACTTAAATACTCAAGTTCCCGTTCTTCCAACTGTTCTCTTATGGTCATAGCCGTTTCCCCCGAATCAGACCTCAATCTGCATGAAACTGTTCTATATTAATTATATTCCGTAATCGTCATATATTTCCTTTATTTTCTTTCCTCTTTCAGACGCTTTTCGATGGCGTTCACCACAGTTTCAAGTACTTTGACTCTCGCGTAGTACTTGCTGTTTGCCTCCACAACAACCCATGGCGCATAGTCCGTGGAAGTCCGAAGCAGCATCTCGTTGACCGCCTCCTCGTAGTCCTCCCACTTTTCCCGGTTCCGCCAGTCCTCCTCCGTAATCTTCCACTGCTTCTCCGGTGTCTCCTGCCTTGCTGTAAAGCGCTTTTTCTGCTCCTCCTTGTCAATGTGCATCCAGAATTTAATCACAATGGCTCCCGCATCGGACAAATCCTTTTCCATATCGTTGATTTCCTTGTAGGCTCTCTGCCACTCTTCCTTTGTGCAGAATCCCTCAATCCGCTCCACCATCACGCGCCCGTACCAAGTGCGGTCAAAGATTGCCACGTGTCCGTCCTTTGGCATTGCCCGCCAGAAACGCCATAAATAGTGGTGCGCTTTCTCGATATCATTGGGGGAAGCCGTAGGATTCACCACGTATCCCCTGGCATCCATCCTCTCTGTCAGACGCTTGATAGCGCCACCTTTTCCTCCCGCATCCCAGCCTTCAAAGCCGAGAACTACCGGAATCCGTCTGCGGTACAGTTCACCGTGCAAAAGCTCCATCTTTTTCTGCAGCTTTTTCAGTTTCTGTTTGTACTCTTCCTTTGTAAGAGATAAGGTTAAATCTGCCTTGGACAAGACAGATTCCTGAAGTTCTTTTATCTGCTGTCTCGTCTCCTTATCCGGCGCACTCTCCGCGGTCTTCTGCTCCATCTCATCGAGCGCCCGCGCGGCGCAGGCTTTTGCCTTATCCTGTTTCACTTTCTCAATCTGGTCTTCCAGTGCTTTGATGACCGTCGTGTAAATCTTCACTGTGGCAAACCGCTTATCTGTCGCCTCAATGATGGTCCAGGGCGCATAGTCTGTATCCGTCTTACGCAGCATCTCCTCCATCATTTTCTGGTATTCCGGATAGTGCGCATTTCTCTCCAAATCCCCTTTGCTCACCCTCCACGCTGTTTCTTTATTCTCTTTTAATTTCTGGAACCGCTTTTTCTGCTCCTTTTTGTCAATGTCCAGCAGCAGCTTGATGATGACATTCCCGTCGTCTGTGAGCTGCTTTTCAAAAGAACAGATGGAGTAGTAGGCATCCGGCAGGCTCCGTTCCTTTGTCCGCTTTTCAAAACGGTCTATAAGCACTTTGCGGTACCAGCTCCCGTCAAAAACCGCAATCCGCCCTCTTCTGGGGGTCTTAGTCCAAAATCTCCAAAAATACGGATGCATCGCCTCTTCTTGTGTCTCCGTCTTCACAGTATGCACCTCGAATCCGCGGGGGTCCATACTGTGGATGAGTTTCCCTATCTGGAGGCCCTTTCCCGATGCCCCGTATCCCTCAAAGACAATCAGCACAGGAATATTCAGCTCCTTGCACTGTCTCTGAAGAAAAGAAAGTTTTGTTTCCAACTGCGGCATTTTTGCCTTGTACTCTTCTTTTGACAATTTTTTCGTTAAATCCACTTTCTCCAACATCGCTTTTCCTCCAAATCACATTTCTTCTATCATATTATTGACGAGGTTACGGTTAATTATATAATTATAACATTAAATCAACTGGAAAAAAATAGGAACAGGCACGTATTTTCGCACCTGTTCCCACTTTTTTCAACTCTTTACGCCTGTTTTTCCAGCGTACTGTCTCATCCATTCCGCATATGGCACCAAATCCTTGTATCAGACCTAATTTTCATCCAGTTCCTTTAGGAGCTCGAAAACTAAATCCTGCTTTTTTCTGTTCAATTTGCCATATATCCTGCATAAATCTACATATCTCTCCGTAAACTTCTGAAATTCGATTCGATATTCCTCCGTCATGCGTTTATCCGATACTTTCAGTATATAGTCCACCGAAACCCTGAAAAATCGGGAGAGCTGTACAAGGATATCTGCAGGCAGAGAATTTTCGCCGTTTTCAATCCTGCTGATTGTCTGCTGTGACACATTGATTTTAGCAGCCAGTTCTTCCTGTCTTAAGCCTCGTTCTTTTCGAAGTTCTTTCACCCGGTTATCCAATCGTCGTCCCACCTTTTCCTGTTCTATTGTTTATTGTATCGGATACAACGTTTTGTGCTATCCGGTTATCAGGTTTTATCATACCCTGATATGATGTATCCTTTTCCTGCTTTTCATACGCGATGATACAATAAGGCTGGTGATGGATTATGCTGTCAAACAAATTAGGAAAGAATTTAAAAATGCATCGGGAACAACATCATATGAATCAGTCCTGCCTTGCCAAAAAGCTGAATGTCCAGCGGCAGACGATATCGGCTTATGAGCGCGGAGTCAGTACTCCCAATATCTTCATTCTCATTCAAATGGCAGATATTTATAATCTTACGCTGGATGAACTGGTCGGCAGAGAGGTTCCGCTGAAAAGAGTACAGCACTGAATCGTATGTACTTTTCTGCGTCTCCCCGGCACAAACGCCTTGCACCCGGCTGCAGGCTTCAGAAAGAAACTGTGTTTTTCCTTTGATGGCTTGTTGTTTTTTCTGCCTGCGGCTATAATATACCTGTACCGGTTCAAAGAAGGGCACTTTTTGCGCCCTCTTTTTGTGACTCTTCAAACAAGAAATTTCACAGGATTCTTCAGGAGGATATATGAGCGAATATGAAAAAATGATGCGGGGCGAGCTCTATGACAAATCCGACCCGGAATTAAAAGAAATGCGTACTTTTTGCTATAACGTCATCTTTGAACTCAATCAGATAGACAACAGCCAGAAACAGAGACGCTATGACATTCTGAAAAAACTGCTGGGGCATATGGGAACGGATGTCAACATCAAGTCTGTCTTTCAGTGCGATTACGGCAGAAATATTTATGCAGGCAATCATGTATTTATCAACTACAACTGCGTGATTGCCGATGTCGGCAAGGTCATCCTCGGTGACCATGTAAAAATAGGACCGCAGGTTGGCATCTACACGGTAAATCATCCCTTGGACCCGGAGGAACGGCTTGCCGGTACGGAATACGGCAGAGATGTCGTCATCGGTGACAACTGCTGGATAGGCGGGCACGCTGTCATCAATCCGGGGGTCACGCTCGGGAAAAATGTCGTCGTCGCTTCCGGTGCCGTAGTCACCAAATCGTTCGGTGACAATGTGCTGCTGGCGGGGGTACCCGCGCAGGTGATAAAAAAGCTGGGGAAATAGTTGTTGCTCAGGAAAACAAAAATGGGGAACCTGCATAAAAACAGGTCCCCCAACAATAAAACACATGCGGAAGATGGGACTTGAACCCACACGACACGAATGTCACAAGATCCTTAGTCTTGCTCGTCTGCCAGTTCCGACACTTCCGCATTTTGCAGCGCTTTTTGTTTGTCTTTCGCACGCCACGAATAATATAATACCCGGTATTGCAGAAAATGTCAATAACTTTTTTTATTTTTTTGACAAGCTAACTTATTATTCTTTTTGCTCATTAACGGAACATTCCCTGCGACTGTCCTCTCCATACAGGATACTCATTCTTCCGCTTCCTGTTCACTCTTTATAAGAGTACTCTAATACATAGTATACGGATAGCACATCTGCAAATATTCTATAAAATAAAACTATACTTAAAAGTCCTTCTCTCTTACAGATGGACTGCTTTGCTCGATGATAACACAACATAGAATATTAAAGGATGGGAACGCAGTGGAAAACAGGATTCGAGAACTCCGCGAAGAACGTGGGCTTACCCAGAAAGCCCTGGCTTTTAAATTGAATGTTGTCCAGCAGACTGTCAGCAGATTTGAACGGAACACATGTAGTCTGCCGGCAGATATTTTAGTACAGCTGTCCAAACTCTTCCATGTATCTGCAGATTATATACTGAAGCTTTCAGATTCCAGAATGACAGCAGAATATCCGGTCGAAGTAAAACGATTTTCCGAAAAGTATATGCACATATGTTTATCCTATGACCGTCTGAATAAGGAAAACCAGAGGCTGGTATCAGAGCTGATAACAAAACTGGGAGATGGGCAGCACAACGCACAGGATTCATAATGCTTCCGTAAATAGTGTAGACTTACGCCTGCGCTGGGGGATTTACTTAAATCCCCCTATTTGTCGTTGTATGGATTACCTAACTGTTCTTCTACAGCAAGCGGCCCTTTCTTGTCAATACTCACCACTCAGCAGAAAATCCGCCAAATACACGATTTTTACTCCATTGACATTTCCTGCGGCTAATTCGTCCAACGTCACCACATATTTCGGATAGTGATCTTTGATTTCAAGAAGATTTGCGACCTCCCGGTCTGATTCCTCCGGCAGTCTGCGACACACTTGGACGTAGATACGTTCATCCCGCCGCACTGCTACGAAATCAATCTCTTTCGTTTCATTTTTCCCGATATAAACCTCATATCCCCGCCGCCGCAGTTCAAAATACACAATGTTCTCCAGCATAGCGGCAATTGACTTCGGATTGAATCCCATGATGCAGTATTTTAAGGAAGCATCAGCCAGATAGAATTTTTCTTGTGTTTTCAGCACAGATTTTCCCTGCAAATCATATCGCTGGCAGCGATAGACAACAAACGCTTTTTCCAACCAATTCAGATAGTTATAAACCGCCTCAACAGACAAGGAGCGGCCTTCGCTTTTCAAAAACTTCACAATGGCATTAGCTGAAAATGTCTTTCCCACATTCTCAACAATATATTTAACAACCCGGTTAAACAAATCAAAATTTGCTATGTTGTGCCTCTTTGTAATATCATTTGTTATAACAGAGTGGTAAATTCCTTCTACAATCTGATAGGCTGAACGCTCGTCAAAATTCCAGGTAGCGACAATAGGAAAGCCACCCATGCGGATATATTCATTCATAAGTTCTCTCGCTGAAAGACCTTTCTGCTTTTTGAACTCCAAATATTCAGCAAAAGATAAAGTATAAACCGGAATGGAAATATACCTCCCTGTCAGATACGTTGAAATCTCGCTGGACATCAGTCGGGAATTAGAGCCGGTCACATAAATATCGACATCAGTATTTTCAAGTAAACTGTTCACAGCTTTTTCCCAACCGTCAATTTCCTGCACTTCATCAAGGAGAAGATAATATCGTCCGTTTCCAGTCATCTGTTCCTTAATGCCGTTATACATATCTTTATCAGTCATGTCATCATCAAAATCTTCTGAGGTATAACGCATACTGATTATGTGATTGACAGAAACACCGTTTTTCAGAAGGTCGTCCCGCAGCATTTCTAAAATGGTAGATTTTCCGCAACGGCGGATTCCGGCCAGGATTTTCACCAATGGCACATCACGATAGGTTTTCAGCAATTCCATGTACTGTGGTCTTATAATCATACTATCATCTCCTTATTCCTTACCAATAGTATGCCCAAAAACTTTGGAATATTCAATAGTTTTTTCTTTAAAACCGTAAAAACTTCTCTTTTAGTTTCACTTTTTCGGTCTATTTCCCGCTTTAAAACCAGGCTCTTTTTTCTTTTGAAAAAATATTGATGATTCATCGAGTCTGAAATCGAGTAGGAGAAATTCCTCGTAATTGAGGAATTTCGACCTCTCACACCACC
>OGQQ01000523.1_pt1 | contig 36909 bp, 35 predicted proteins | sample 1553281 | NCBI WGS metagenome assembly OGQQ01 (sample SAMEA2579937, study PRJEB22360) | human gut metagenome | biome: human gut; feature: human-associated habitat; material: faeces | place: Denmark | collected 2008/2010 | reverse complement strand
CCTAGCATAAAATCGCATATTTTACCATATCTCGGTAAGTAAAATGAGTACAAATTTAGGTATAAACCCGATTCGTACTCATCAGTACTTTTTCCCTATGCCCTTTATTTCCTTACTTGGCACACTTTTTCATTTCTTTTTCTATTCTTTCAAACCTCTCCATGGATGATATACATTGCCACGATTTCCTTTTGCAATAACTTTTTTATGTATATTCTCTTTCATTACTGCAACCTGAGCTTCCATCAACTTAGATACATATTTTCTATCCAATCTTCCTATCAAATAAAGATATGCCTCGCTGTTGCTAAAGTTTCTTGCGCTTAAAACCATATTTTCCAGCTACCTGATGGATTGCATCCACTAAAATCATTAAATGTTATAGTTCCGCTTTGTGTAATAACACCGCTTTGTGTTGTTCCATCTGGAGCTTGTATATAAATAATAACCGGAAAACTCCCCGAAGATGCACGAACATATAAACTTATTGAAGTAACTTGTGCATTGCTGCTTATAGAACCTGATGAGAATGTTGCCGTACCATTCATTAAAGCTAACTTTGACAATGTACGGCTAAAGGAATTTGAACCTGATGTTGCACTGACATCTTCTTTCTCTATAATATTTTCTTTTGATATTACTTCCGCTGCTGATACTGGCAAAGTCCACATTATAAATAAACTCATACACATAATAATTGATAATACTTTTTTCATACATATTTCCTCCCAAAATAACAGTGACTCTCATATAACTTACAATCAATACTTTTTCTTACAGCAGGCGTATACCGCTCTTAACAAGCCTGAATCCTATAAAATGGAGCTACACAAAATTACTATGCAGCTCCATTTTTGGTAGTATAACAACACTCTGAAACAAAAGTCTCAATATATGCATGAACTTAAACACTGTAATCAATAGATTTTCTGACAAACTGATTGCCACTTTGTACCAGATTGCTCTCCACCAATTCCCTTGTGACGCTATCTAATATGCTAGAATCAAACGGCTGTCCCGGTTGCCAGTTAGGATTCGCTGCCTTTACTGCCGCATACATAGCAGACTGCCTTCTTCTAATAAAGCTATTCTTTTTTACTAATTCATTACTGCTCTAATTTGTTTCCATTTCTGCAATTTACTTCTATCTCCCTTATGCACCTGCCGCTATAAATCTCTATATGAGAAAAGCACCTAAGATTTTTCCTAAGTGCATTCCTCATTTTCTACATCATTAGTTACTTCTTCACTAGATATAAATCCATAATTTTCAAGAAGTTCCCTGTCTTTCTTTTTTAATATAGGTACTCCCCACACTAAAAGATATTTTGCCCTTGTACTTGCAACATATCCTATTCGCTTTGCTTCTCCATCTCCCTCAATCCAATGGGCTTTCCAATGTCCACCTTCACTTTGTGCATTTTCACTAGATATTACTAGAGTCGTGTCATATGTACATCCTTTACTTCCATGAATAGTCATTACCGGAATATCTGTAACAAATTTTCCAACAAAATTACTAATTACTACATCTTTGTTGCCATTGCTAACTTTAAAGTTGTTTCCGTTAACCAATTTTTCAATTTCCCGTTCCTTATTTTCATCATAATTTGAAATAATACTATACTGGCATTTTAAAATATCATTCAATTCTTTTCTTGCCTTTTCATGCCATTTTCCATACGTTTGGTTAAAATCCATTAATGTTTCTGATTTTTCAATGGCATTTAAAACTGTCATCAAATATATACGCCATGCAAAAACTGAAGTTATTTCTTTCGGGCAATAATAATTTTTCTTTGTTCTTCCACCGCCAAACCATTTTGATATCTGTAAACCAGATAATTCTAATGCCATACTCATCTGACTCTGTGCTTTTTCTTTCCATAACTGAACTGCAACAACAAGTGGTTCTTTTGTATCAAATTCATTTTGGGTAGTCTTCTCTAATTGTTTGCGCAAAGCATTTTGTTTTACTAATATCTTATTATCATATTCTTTGCATCCCATACTATCTAATAATCTTACATATTTCTCTATTGCTTCTTCTGGTGTTCTATACTCAATATAAACAAGTGAGTGATTTCCAAATTTACTTTCTACGTTTTGGCTAATACTTCCTGATTTACCAATTAATTTTTCTGAAAAAGAAACTATTTCCGTACAACTCCTGAAATTATTGCTTAATGTGTATTTTTCAAAATCTTTCACATAATCTGCAATATTATCTGGACTTACTCTTTTGAATTCATATATGCTCTGATTCAAATCACCTATAAAATGAATACAGCATCCATTTTCTTTTAATTGTCGCAAAACCTCCAATTCATTTCCTGATAAATCTTGACATTCATCTATAAGAATAAACGGAAATCTTTTTGCGATTTCGCTTCCTATATTTTTTTTGAGAATTCTAACAGCCAAAAAATTCAAATCATCAAAATTTGCATAGCCTTGTTTCCAAAATTCTTTCTTGCAATCAAGAAAACAATCCCTCACATATTTCCACTCCCAATAATAAGATTGTTTTTTTCTTTTCTCATGTATATATTTTTGTATTCTATCACTCTGATAATAATCTTTAAGCCAAACCAACTGGCTACCTATATAAAAATAGAAATCTTTTCTAGTAAAATCAAAACCAATTTGATGAGCATAAATATCATTTCGTTTATTCTGAGAACTTAAATAGTGAATCGAACACTTATAATTCATTAACCAATGATTCGAATATATCGACACATTCTCATCAACCACATGTAATGAAAAATCAGAATTCTTCCCTTGATACCCTACAAATTTGTAAGCAAACGGCTGCACTATATAATTATGAATAAAGCTACTTAATGTGCCGATATAATGTGGATATGTTCCATTATTTCCTGCAAATCTCTTTACTCTATCCTTGATTACATCTGTCGCATCATTCGTGAAAGATAAAACAGCTATACCCTTATTTCTCTCTTTCCACTTCTTAATCTCATATGCAGCCTTCATTCCTACAACTTCTGTTTTTCCACTTCCTGCACATGCACGCAAAAAAGTATCTTTTTTAGCAGAAGATAGAACATATTTTAATTGTTCTTCTGTTTTTTCTGAAATTCTACAATGATCGAGGCCTTCACAAATATGTCCATTCGACAACCTAAAACATTCATCACATGTAATTTCATCCGATTTATCACAGATTACTTTCGCTACTTGCTCCTGACATTCTTCCTTCGTCATAATTTCCTCCACATGCCCAGATAATAGCTTTCTTAATGTAACTAGGAATCTTTACTTCCTTTCCCTGCTCAATCTTTTCTAACAACAGCTGTGAAAAAATACTTTTTCCTAATTCATCGCTATCAATATGTTCATAAATATATTTTGCATCTTTTCTTCGACTTTCATTATCTCCATCATACTCATTGTTTTTGTCAATTATTTTCTTACACTCAGCCTTAACACCACTCCTATTTTCATCACCAGTTTGCCAACCTTCTTTTATTACTTCAGCCATCAAAGCAAAATTTCCGCACATTGCCAAATCATACTCAAAAGTTTTTAGAGAAGCAACATACAACCTTGCTTGTTTTGTACTCTCCAATTCTTCTGCTAAGCCAATAGCCTCATTTCCACCTTCAACTTCTTCGGTTTCAATAGGATATACCTTTTGTTTTTTCTTCTTTCCTTCTTCATCTACTATCTCTATTGATTTAGGATCTTTGTCGGTTATTCCACTGCAACGAATAGGAAGTCGCTCTATATCCCATCCCTCTGTATCATAAAACAACGGAAAGAAATACTTAAAATTAATACCATTAACATTAACCACGGATACTCCCGCTTCTTCCAACGAAGCAGGCAATGTTTCGTCTCTTCCTTGATTATACTCTGCTAACACAATAGCTGCTAATGCTGGCAATAACATTGCTTCGCATATACCTTCCACTAAAATTACTCCCTTAGAAAATAAAAGTGTAGATTTTGTAATATCCATCCAGCGATTTAAATATTTTTTAACGTTATCATCTAATTGAAAATCGAAAATCTTCTTCGCAGTAATTCCCGTTTCTGTTCCTTTTATATGTATAATAGCATCTACACCAACTGAAGCAGCTATTACTGCGGAATGAGTAGTTACAATTATCTGCAAGTTCTGTTTTTCATTTGCCATCTTCTGCAGATACTTTATTAGTTTTGACTGAATTTGCGGATGTAAATGTGCTTCTGGCTCCTCTATCAATAACACAGTAAATAAACTGTTATTTTTGTTTACAACTTCCAATTCCGCAAATACGGTTGCAATATAAAGTAGATTATTATATCCAAGACTATTTATTGCTACATCACGAAATTTTTTCTCATCCATCTCTCCCATGTGTGGGAAAAATACCATTTTAATATTTTGCAAAATAGATACAAAAGAACTTTCTGAAAACTGCAAATTTACACTTTGTCCAAAAACAGTTCCCATTGACTCTTTCATCGCTGTATTAATATCTTTTTTTGCCTGTTCTATTTCGCTATATTTATTATCCTCATTCTTTATAATAGATTGATTAAACTCACTAAATGCATCCACCAATTGTTTTTTTCTTACCTCATCCTTATATTGATGTTTTAACAACAATGCTAGTCGTGATTTTTTACCATTTGTCAATTTTTCCTCAGCATTTCTGAGTGCCGGAAGGTATATTGTATCTATGTAATCAAATGTTTCCTCCTCAAATGCGCTTGATTTTGATTTTCCACCCCATATACTTTTCTTAAAATATCCTTTTTGATTTGGTTCTTTCTCTATTTCCAAATGAAGCTCAGCTTCAAATTCTGCATTACACCATGATAAAAAAGTAATTCGTTCTTCTGGACTTAGATTTCCCATTTTTAAATCTATTAAGACATTCTTCCTCTGTTCTTCATTATCGAACGACTTATAAAAATCATCTTCTGTGACATACTTCTGTTCAGAATCTCTCAGTATCATTCGTATTGCATCGATAATTGTTGTTTTTCCAGAAGCATTCTCTCCAACAAGTATATTTAACCTTGGATTGAATGATATTGTAGATTTTATATTGCAATTCTTATAACCATCAATTTTTATTTCCGAGATATACATACCATCATCTTCCTTCTATACATTCATACATATGTTACCTAAAATAACAACAATAAAATATAAACTATCAGTATGGTGTTGACAACTCAACCAAATCACAGTACAACCTGCTATTCTTGGTTTTGATCATATCATAATATTCTACACACCCATCATTTTCCTTCAGCAAAATAAACTTATCCTTAGAAACAAATCCTATATATGTATCCTTTAAAGTTATCTCTTTTCTATAAGCAACTAATTCCCTGAACTCTTCTGCAATACACTTTGCTATTAACCTACCTACTTCTTCTGTTGTTTCCGAATGCTCAAAATAATACTGAAAAGGAAGAAATAATAGAATATTTTTATCCATCTCAATCTTTTTCATAAATTTAATCAATGGAGCATACATATCGTCCTCTTCTTCCATTATATTTCTATAAAAATCCACCTTCTTACCACGTATTAATTTAAGCATATCATAATATTCTATATGTCCTGTTACTCTTTCTGGCTGCGTGTAAAAAGTCGCGCCTCCCATTCTCACAATTCCTAAAGAATAATTCTTTTTTCCACCTATATGATTCGTATCTGCAAATATTTTAAAGTCAATTTCGTATATGTCATTTGTTGCATCACATTCTCCATGTGCTTGACTCGAAATCCTATTAAATTCCTTATTGCCTTTATCAAATTTAATCTTTGATGAATTTAAGAAATCAATCAAATACTCTTCATAAGAATACTTCATTCCATGAATATAATTATCTCTCAACAAAACAACATGCAAATCTTTTTGCATTATATCATTAACATCAAGCACACCTATCCACCTCTCTTTTACACAGAATTGCCACTATTTATTTTACTACATTTCTACTCTTTTTTCTATTGCTAATAGGCTTAGTAAGGTTTACCTTACTACCTATTACAAATTATACAACTTTTTTATTCATAGATCCATACTCTGGAAAGACTTGCATCGACTCATTTAATAAATATACTTCGTCTGCAGTCGACGTACCCTAAAGTGCTTCCTTATGTATAAAGCGGCTAAATCACCACTTCTTTCTTTTTATCTGCTGTCGGCTGTTTCCTGTCAGCATCCATCTTAATTACATCATTTTTCTTTTCTGCAAGTCTCTCTTTTAGTGAAGGACATTCTTTCTGCTTTGCACGTTCCCCGGCACGATCACTGCGGAACAGCTCATGTTCTTTTGCATCATATTCATACACATGATCCAAAAGTCGTTCCTGTGGTGCTACCTGTGTCTGGTTCACTTCCTGCACCATCTGTTCAAGGTCTCTTAGCTCCATTCCGGCATCTTTCGGGATAATCAGTGTTTCATGTATAGATGAAGGCAGTACATAGAAGTCTCCAACCTTGTCTGCAATTTCCTGTCTGGTATCATCATTTAATATAGCGGCAGCTCCATTTACCTTCGTGTCATTTGTCAGGACAAACATCGTGTCAGGAACATCCGGTATCATCTGGAATGCCATTTCTCTTGCCTCTGATATATCCATATCATTATCCCTTGCGATATCCCCAGCCACCATTTCTATAATGTTCTCGCTCATTCCCTTGAAGCTGTATGGCTGTAAAGCATCCATGTTCAAAAGAGCCTGCTCATGTAAATCCCCAAGGGTAATCCCATACCTGTCCATAAGATTATCTGTAATCGTTATGGTTGCAGTACCTTCCGCATTTTTGTCCATTAAAATCTGATACACAACCGCCAGATCTTCCACCTTGGTGTATGGTTTGTCCTCAAGGAACTGCCTGTTGGCTTCCTCATTGATGAGCTTGCACACAATCTTGTCTTTGACATTGTCAAAATCAGTCACCGCGGATACATCCATATCATGGTCAATATAATGTGCCTGATATGTGGCTGCAATCTGCCCAATCACATCATCCATCTCAGCTCCATCTAGTATCTGCTCAAAATACGGATTCAGATACACGGTTGGAGAAATATTGCTTTCTTCCGTCCAGATTGTCAGGCCGTCCAAAACACAGTCATTATTCTTTACTACCTGATGAACAGAAACCGTTGCATCTGCAAATTTCTCCGGTAAAAAATCCTGTATCTGCTCTTTTACCTGTTCTACAAAATCCTTATATTCCATTACTTTCTCTCTCCTTTCCCGGTATTCTTCTGTGATTTGTCTGCCAGCTTCGATACTTTCGTCCCATACAACTGATAACACTTCATCATGCTCTGCTTGTTTGTTTCCGCAATTTCTTTTTCTAACTGTTTCATTCCTGGTTTCCTCCTTACTCTGCATGTGTTCCAAAAGAAAAAGATGTATTATCCTGTTTCTTTGTACTGAATTTTGCTTTTACATCTGCTACCTTTTTTCCAAAGCTCCAAACATAGCCTCTACCTGCTCTGCTGTGTACTCATAAGCAGACCTATTGGCAAGATGTTCCAACCTTCCAATCGTATCAATCGCTTTATTCATGCGGTATTCTCCAAGGCGGATGAACTTCTCCGCTTTGGTTTCATTATTCTTTGCCGCAAACTCCTCATACCGTGTTCTGGCTCCATTAACAGTTACATTTTCATTTACTTCATTCATGTTTGTATCCTCTATCTTTCTAAATAAGCGCAAAAAAGACGTATGAAACAGTTACATCTCATACGCCTTTACGCTGTTACTTACTATAATTGGGTTATTCAAACTCTAAAAATAAAATCAACTATACATTAAATATTTTCTGCAATACACTATATTTTTCATCCGATATTTTACTTGAGGCAACAACTTTATAATCGCGATAGAACTGAGGAGTTATATTTGACATCCATAAACAACGTACTGTTGTAAAAGCCACTCCTACTGTACTTTCCAAATTTTTTGCTAAAATATCTTCTATTTTACCTGCATTTTGACTTCTAAAATTGTGTTCTAATATATCATTTATTTCTTTCCGCATAGAGAATATACTAGAATACTCGTAATCTCGAATCTTATCAGCCACACAATTATAGATATCAATAAATACTAGACCATAGTGTTCCTTGGTATCATTAACTTTTGATAGCTGTTTGCATGCTTTTTTGAAATTCTCTTCCAGACCTCCAATTGATTTTATTCTTTTACATTCCACATATACTGTAATGTCTTCTTTTGTTGCTACTACATCTGTTAGTTGATTAAAATCAATCGTATATCCCCAACTCTTAAACCATGATGCCACCAATAGTTCATATAAAAAATCTCTCGGTTGATCTGCCTTAATTTCTGAATTATAAAAATCAGTCCCATATACAGCCTTCTGTAATCGTTCTTCAAAGCCTTTACTCTGTTCATCCATGAATGCATCATACACTTGCACAATCTGAATGCATTCTTGCATTGCATCATTTAGATTTTTAAACTTCTGCTCTAAATCAGTAAGACTATTAGGATTTCCATTTCTATAAAACTCTTCAATATATCCTCTATATTTCGAATATCTTGACAGTTGTGATTTTAGTCCTTTTTTGCCTAACCATTGAATAACCTCATCCATTTTTTCTATAAAATAACTAGCATTTGTTAATTCATATGACATTTGATTTATATGACTCATGGAATAATTCCACCTTTCCGTAAAAATATATTAAAACACCTATTAGATATCGATTATTTTGCAACATCTATTAAAACAAAGCATACCATAATCACATTTATAATTCTACTTAAGAGCTCGCATTTCTATTTTTTATAAAACTCCAGCTTGACCTTATACTGTGAGCCTTTGATTTCCTTACCATAAAATTCAGATACTTGATTCCAATCATATAAGACTTTTGAAGCGGTGCAGAATCAATAGAAATAAACCCATTTATCTTATCCAGATATAATTCCATATACATTTGAGCCAGATATTCCTGCTCAAAAACAGTCACATCATAATTTCCTGTTCTGTACCAATATTTAAGCCACCTCCGTTGACCGATTATGTTAATGCGAGTATATCCCCATTGACCGATTAACGGAAGACCTCATTTGATCATCACGTCAATTACTATCTGTTCTGCAATAATCCAAATCAATATCCACCGAAAGTCTTGGCAAATCATTATTTGTTTCCAGCATATTTCAATAAATGAAGAACAATATCTAAAAAAGCTGGAAACAGCTGTAACAAGCTTAGCAAGTTAACAATTACATAAAGAGAGAAAAAGACTTACAGTTTCATAGCTCTGCTGATGCAGTTCACTATATATTCTTCTCCCAAATCTGTATTCAGGCTGATGTCAAAGTTTCCGGCTGCACCCCACATACGGCGGGTGTAATAGCGATAATTATCTGCACGGAGCTTTTCATTTTTCTGAACCGTAGCTTTGGCTTCTCCCTCGGAGATATTCTGTCTCTGTGCCACTCTTTTGATTCTGCTCTCAAGAGGCGCCGAGAAAAATACTTTCAGACAGTTTCCGTAATTTCTGAGAACGTAATCTGCACAACGTCCTACTATCACGCAGTTTCCTTTTTTCGCAAGATTGCGTACAACCTGGCATTCTGCCTCGAAAATTTTATCCTTCGGCGCTTCATCCTGCCTGTCTGTATTCAGATACATCTGATTGACCAGATCATATAGTAGACTGTTTGTCATGATCTCCTCGTTTTTCCTGATAAATTCCGGTGTGTATCCTGTAGTTCCTGCTGTCATCCGGATAATCTCAGCATCATAAAAATCATAGCCCAGCTTTTCTGCAAGGATCTTGCCAATATCGTGTCCGCTACTTCCAAATTGTCTTCCTATGGCAATAACATTTTTTCCATAGGTTCCTGCTGTCTGTTCTTTTGCTTCATTCTCATTTTCTGCAGATACGCTTTCCGGGAAAATCATATCTTTTAGGAATTCCAGCTTCTTACCGATGAGTCTGGCGATAAAGCCTACCAGAATGGCAGCAATAACAGTACCTTCTCTTATACCAGCCAGTCTTCCTGCAAATACGAAAGAAAGTACAGCAGCGATCACAGACATGGATACATCAAAACAGATCTTGGTTGTTCCGAAATTTGTTTTCCATGTAAGGACAATAGCACGGACAAAAGATTCTCCCGGAAGCATGACAACATCTGCCAAGACCTCCATATATACACCCACACCAAGGATCAGACATCCGATGAGAAGATATACAATCTTCATGATGTAAGCTTCCGGATTAACCCAGGAAAAAAGAATCATGGTAAGATCAATAAAATATCCAAATATAATGGATACCGGAATCTGAAGGATGTGCTCCAATTTAAAGTTCTTTCTTAGGATGATCAACTGCAGTACAATCAGAAAAATACTGAAAAAGATGGTAAAGTTTCCAAGTGTAAACGGAAAATTAAGACTTAATACGTAAGGAATTGATGAAATCGGGGATGTTCCCAAGTTTGCCTTTGTAATTAGGCTGACTCCCAGGGAGTTTACAAACAATCCCACCAGAAATATTAAATATCGTTTTAGTTTCTCCATTTTTTATTTTCTCCTCATTTCATATTGTTTATCATCAAATCATTTCATATCTGCAAGATTTCGGTAGATCCGGCAAAAAATATCCATAAACAGCTTCTGCTCTTCTTCGGAAATACCATTTAATGCAGTTTTTTCTATTTTCTTAAAAGCTTCCTCCACAAGCTTCTGATTTTTCCTTCCGGATTCTGTCATAAAAATATGAAAAGTACGACGGTTTCCATTGAGCATTTTTCTTTCGATCAGGTCTTTTTCTTCCATGCGGTTCAAAATAGACGTTAAGGATCCTGCCTCGATGAGGCATCCTGCCGCAATTTCTTTCTGGCTGGCACCATCGTGATCTTTCAAGTAATCCAATACTTTTGGCTGTCCCAAGGTAAGGCCTGTATCTGACAGCTGTTCCATTAGTTTTTTCTGGACAGTCATATGGTTTATCATAGACAAGTAGTGAAATGAATCATCCATTTATTATTTATCTCCTCTTTTATTACATTAAAAATAGTTATAATTCAAACATTTAGAATTATAACTATCTTTATTGTGTATGTCAACATTCAATCGCTACTTTTATAACACCATAGTTTTTTGCATTTTGAATCCTTACGTCCTAGAATCCTCATCATCAGAAACAGTTAATTCAAAATGATTTCGATTTGTTTTTATAAAGCCCTCTTTTTGTAACTTTGATATCTCTGTAGACATTGCTGCACGATCAATACAAAGATAATCTGCTAGCTGCTGCCTATCAAAAGGAATATCAAAAGATAACGACGAATGTCTGATAGATTCTGCCGACAGATATGATAATAGTTTATCTCTCGTCGTTCGCTTCCCAACATGTGTGATCTTATCGTTCAGAATCAGTATCTTATTTGCCAGGACACTGACCAGATTACGGATCAGCTTCTGATGATGCCCACACGCAGTTGGACAGGTAATCAGAAGTCTTTTGACATTTAATAGAATAATCTCACAATCCTCATCTGCTACCACACTGATATTTAAGACAGCTCTCTGGCTTGCTGCATACGGCTCACCAAAAAAATCTCCTGCGTGACATTTTGACAAAATATTTCGATGTCCCCAGATGTCTTCTTGAATAATGAGGACGCAGCCGGACACCACAATCCCCATTACTTCGGTAATATCACCTGCTCTGAAAATATAAGAATCTCGCTTTTTAGAAATTGTTGTTGCGTTTACACAATGCAATATGGATAATATCTCGTTATCAGTTAGACCTTTAAAAAATGGACTGTTTCTTAGGATTGATAAATATTTTTGCAAAATAGTTCCTCCCTGTTGGAAATCAAACATACTAGTTGTATTTATAATACTATAATTCTAGCATAAACAAACGCTAAATACTATTGATGGAGGTTAAAAATGATAAGAAAGATTATAAAGATTGATAAAGAAAAATGTAACGGCTGTGGTGCCTGTGCATCTGCCTGCCACGAAGGCGCCATTGATATCATTGACGGAAAAGCAGAATTGGTGAGAGAACATTTCTGCGACGGACTGGGAGATTGTCTCCCTGAATGTCCTACCGGAGCCATCTCATTTGAGGAGAGAGAAGCACCTGCATATGATGAAGAAGCCGTAAAAGAAGCTCAGAAGAAAATAGCTGCCAAAAACCGGGCAATATCCTCTCATTCCGGCTGTCCTGGATCTAAAATCATGCAGATCAGACGAACTGAAACATCTGAGCCTGTAAAAGCCACTTCAGCCACAGATTCAGAATCAAAGCTTCAAAACTGGCCGGTACAGATTAAACTGGCTCCTGTTAATGCACCATATTTTAACGGCTCAAAGCTTTTAATCGCAGCTGATTGTACTGCTTACGCTTATGCCGCCTTTCATCAGGATTTTATTCAAAACAAGGTAACTTTAATTGGTTGTCCTAAATTAGATCAGGTGGATTATAGTGAAAAGCTGACTGCTATTATTCAAAATAACAACATTCAAAGTGTAACTATTGTCCGAATGGAAGTTCCTTGCTGTGGCGGCCTGGAGATTGCGGCCAAAAAAGCTCTTCAAGCTAGTGGAAAATTCATACCATGGCAGGTTGTAACAATAAGTATTGATGGGAAAATCATGGAGTAAATTCAGCAACCACCAGTTCAACTGGTGGTTTGCTATAGCCCCTCTATTAAGCCTCCCTGCACTTCTCATATGCAAAAAGTGCTGCACCAAGCGCTCCGCAAAGCTGTGCCTCATCGCAAATATACAGCTTTGCGCCGAGCTTTTCTTCAAGTGCATTTGTGATGCCTTTGTTCTTTGCCACTCCGCCGGTCATCATATACTCTCCCGGATTATCCTGCCCAAGCCTTGCTGCAAGTGCACCTACCTTTGAAGCTACAGACATGTTTAGTCCGTGGATAATATCAGAAACAGCCTTGTTCTGTGCCACCAGCGATACTACCTCAGACTCTGCAAAAACTGTACACATGCTTGAAATCACAATGTTTTCCTTCCACTCAAGTCCCATGGTACTCATCTCCTCAAGTGAAAGTCCGAGTGTCCTTGCCATCATCTCCAGAAAACGTCCGGTTCCTGCCGCACACTTGTCATTCATCAGGAAATTCTTCACAGCACCATTTTCATCTATACTGATTGCCTTTATATCCTGTCCACCTATGTCAATAACTGTGCGCACGTTGGGGTTCAGATAATGCGCGCCTTTTGCATGGCATGTAATCTCTGTGATACTGTCATCGCCGCTGTTGATATATGCACGTCCATATCCTGTTGTTACAATCCTTACAATATCATCCTTTGATATACCGGCCTTTTCTACAGCATTCTCCAGACTCTTTTCGGCGCTCATCATAGCTCCGCCACCTGTTGGAATAATCATTGTCGATTTAATTTTCCCATCCTGATCCAGTATCACCACATCTGTGCTTGTTGAGCCGCTGTCAATTCCTGCTACATAGTAGACTCCTGATTCCATCCTTCTTCTTGCCTCCTCGCTTATGCCTTTTGTAGGGTCCATGTCATCTGAGCCCTCTATTGTCTCTGCAAATGCCTGTATTCTTGTCAGAAGCTGCCCGGCACTCTGGCTTGTAAAATCCGTCTCAAGCTTTAAAAGAGGCACCTTAATATTATTCTTTATGCTTGCATACTCAAAGCCATAGTAATCGCAGAACTTTATCGTGTGATATATGATTCCCTTAAGGCTAGGGTCTAAAAAGAGCTGGTTTCTTCTTGTATTATTGTTCATTCTGGCACACGGCATCTGCCCGAGCAGACTCTCTGCATATGCTAAAAAGAGAGTCTCATCATCCATATTTCTAAGATCCTTCTGTAAAATAATGAGATTTCTGCCGGATGTGCATGTCATATTTTCCACATCCATCTGCATATTTTCACGTATTGTCTTCTCAAGAATACTGCTCACATGCACACCCATAAGACCTATGTATGGCTTGCGCTCAGATTCAGGTTTTGCAAATGACTTTATAAAAAGCTCCCTGTCGAATGTCCTGTGCGAATATCTCTCATATGCTTTCTTCAAACGCAGAATTGACTGTGCAAATTTTATGTTCTCACACTCGTTATCCTCATGAGGCAGATCAAGCATATACAGGAATTTGCATTTCTTTGTATTCTCTATGATATCATAGACTCTGCGCATTGAATCACAGCAGTTCACTAGCACAAGTTCCTCTACCTTGCCCTCGAGCACAGCCTGTATGACTGATTTGCCGAATCCGCAGAGATTCGCATGAGCTATCTTATCTGATTTATCAAAATTCTCCGGCATCTCCTCAAGCACAGCACATTCCTGTCCAAAGCCCTTAAACAGCTCTACCGGAGCATATTTACAAACATAATTTATCATCTGTTTTCCACTTTCTGAAATTGGTTTATAGTAAATATCCACACACCGCACGCAATAACCGGTGTATTATTTCTAATTACGTTCCTGCTCTGTAAGCATCTCCACAAATGCCTGAAGCCTTGTGGAAATCTGTCCGTCACTGGCATTGGCCGGATTGCAGCCGTCTCCGTCTAAAACCATAGTTGGAAGCCCTTCCCTCTCGAGTGAGCGCTTTATAAGGCTTGATGCACCGATTGTATTCTTACAGCCCCAGTGCGCAAAAAGTACAGCACCATCTGCTCCAACTATGTCGGCAAGCTCCTTTGCCTCTTCTATTCTCTGGTTCACGCTGCCATTATAAATGCAGTAAACCATTTTTTCGGCAAGTGCCTCGTAAGGATCATCCGACTCCATGCTTCTGAAACCATCCGCTATAAAATCGCTTGCACTGATATGGATTGTATCACTGTAATTGAACACATCCTTCACTGCATCCTGCAAAAACGGCATGGTGTGCATCCAAAGTACATGAAATCCATCGCCTGCCGGTGCACGCCTCACATCATCTCTCAGAAGCTGTGTATATCTGACTGATTCATCAGTTCCTGCAAGCAGATGACACATGAAAAGCGCATACAGCTCATTTGTGAGAGTTGACGCAATATCATGTCCTTTTCTCAGGTGAAGCTGCCTGTAATAATTATTTGATGCAATTTTGCTCTTGTCCACAGCCTTTTTCACAGACTCCTCTGTGATTTCTCTGCCGGTGACATCCTGCAAAAAACTCTTAAGCTCTCTAAGCTGCTTGGCTACATACATAACAGAGTCATAATTCTTCTCATATGGAACATCTATATAAAAGCTTGGTATTTCATATCTTTCCTTTAGATACGGAAATGTCATCATATTGCCATCGCATGCCAGGTTTGTATACACCATGCACTTTGGCTTTGGCACTATACCATTTAATGCTGCGCCCAGAAAAACCCTGTGATACGAGCACATAGTTTCCGGAAAGCCTTCCTTCTCAGTCTGCCTTAGAAAGGCCTGCTCGCATTTAGTTCCTGCCATAAAACACGATAATGCCTCAACCGAATATGGTGTGAGACCTGCCGCCGTCAAAAGCTCACCCGGTACAAAAATACTGACCATGGCGGCATTTTCAGGCTTTGCAAGTGCCTGTATTATATTATTCATGACAATCTTTGCCACATACTGCCCTGACATTGGAAGCTTTCTGTCCGGAAATAATGCTAATCTTTTTTCCTGTAATCTATATCCTGCAAGTAAAAGCTTCCTTGCCTTGACAGGATCGTTTTCTGCTATCTCGCCTACTTTTTCTCCAAATTTATCTACTATACTCATGTGATATTTCAGCTCTTTTCTATATTCAAATATATATATATTCGGTTCACCATACTATTATAGCAATTATGCACAAAAAGTAAACTCTCATTTTAGCTATATTTCACTATAACTATTGTCAGATATCCTTTTGCTTCGGTAAGCTCATCCAGCCCCATGTACACATGCTCAGACTCCATGCCACAGTTTGTCACACCATACACTGTCATTTTCTTTTTTCTGATAGCATCTCCTGTGCGAAGCACCTCTATAAGCTCTGCAAGCTTCTTTCCGGATTTCATGTATACACAGGTTCCACCATAGCCCACAGTATCCCTCACATCATACGAAGCCGGTATGATATGTATCTCATCCATCATCTCACCAAGCGAAATGCCAAGCCGCGCTGCAGCTGCACAAAACGACGGCACTATGCCGTACACATAGCATTCCTCTTTTGAAACTGCAGGGATTGCAATTATATCACATGCTTTTATCGTATTGATAGCCTTCAAAGTCATAAGCTCGGGATCTCCCGGACCTACACCGATGCCATATAACACACCAATATTATTTTTATTGTCATCACCGGCTCTTTCTATCTGCTTGTCCATCTTTATAGTTTCCTGCTTTCTATACCACATTTACAAGTAATACATTCCTAACAAAATCATCACAAATCGATATCATATATTCTTCTTGTATCAATTACCGTCTCTGTACCATTATCATCCACAACTATCATCAGGTGCCCTATGCTATCAAGCTTTTTAAGATATCCTGTCACATGCTCATAGCTGCCACCCTCCTTATGCTCATCCGGCACAAAATATGTCACCTCAAAATAATTCTCTGTCATTGTGTTTATGACATTTTCGTCATATAAACTGTCTGAATTGAAATTACGCTTTCTATAAAGCATCATGAGCTCATTCATTTTCTCATCAAGCTCTCTTTTTTTGTCCTCATCAGGCTCATGCCACTCGTTTGTCAGCCTCGCTGTCTCTGCAATAGCCTCCTCATGACCTGTAAGTGCCGCAAAAGGTGCAAACTGTGCTGAGCGGTCCCATATAGACATCTGCGGATGTACCTTTGACACATGATGTGGTAAATCTATAATATCATCATATTTTCCCATGCCATGCTCCTTATATACTTTTTCGTAACTATTTTAAACCACTAAGATAAATCAGATTAAGAACTACATCGGTTGCTGCTATGCCTTGTGTCCGCCAATCTGATTGTTCCTTGAAATAGTTGTGGCACCCTCCTCAAGATTCATGCCCTTTAGCATAGCATTCTTTCCATATTTCTTCTTGACGGAAATCATAGCCTCCTGAAGCTTTCTCTCCTTGGAAAGCGCCTCATCCTCTTTTAGCTTTTCCTTAGCCCTCTCCTGATAATCTGTAAATAAATCAAGCTGCTCAAACTGCTCACTTTCCTGCACCTTGCTCTCATCACAGACCCTGTTTGCCACCACAGTAATCCTTCGTGTCAGAAGAGAAGGATCTATGATACGGTCATAAAGCTCCATCACAGCATCCATGATGATGCGCGTGGATGACGTATAACGCCCTAAATTTGCTGTACCATGTGCATGCTTTGGAACCTTTCTGCCGTATCGGTCTATGGTAATCTCACCTGTATAATCTCTGTGTGTACCTTTTTTACCGCCAATACTGTCTCTGCCTTTATTATTTACTGCGTGGTCATAATTATTGCCCAAACGGCTATCAGCCTTATTAGACAGATTTGCAATATCATACCCTATAGTGAGTACTATCTGGTCTGTAACCAGCCTCTTATCTACCAGATCAAGCACAAGAAGGTCCGTCATCTCACGCACAATAAGCTTTGTCTTCTCATAATCATACGGCTCCTGAAGCACCTGCCCTGAACTGATGCTGTTGGTCTGCGGTCTGTATGCCTTGATATCAGCTATTGTAACAGGCTCATACCCCCATGCATGGTCTATAAGAAGCTCTGCATTGATGCCAAACATCTTATACAGCTTTTCCTCATTGTAAAAATCATTCGAACCACCTGTTGAGCACCTGGCCACATCTCCCATTGTATACATGCCGGCTGCCTCGAGCTTTTTGGCATAACCTGCTCCCACTCTCCAAAAATCGGTAATCGGCCTGTGGTCCCATAGCTTTCGCCTATAGCTATTCTCATTAAGCTCTGCTATACGCACGCCTCGCTCATCAGGCATGGCATGCTTTGCCATAATATCCATGGCTATCTTGCACAGATACAGATTGGTACCAATGCCGCAGGTTGCCGTGATACCGGTATCCTTAAGGACATCGTCTATCATCTTAGACGCAAGCTCCCTTGCCGTCATGTTATAAGTGCGAAGATAGTGTGTCACATCCATAAAAACCTCATCTATCGAGTAAACACTGATATCCTCAGGTGCGATATACTTAAGATAAATATTGTATATGCGTGTACTATAATCCATATACAAAGCCATACGCGGCGGTGCAACAATGTATGTCAGCTCATACTCAGGATGTGCGTCAAGCAGCTTCGCATTATATGATGCATAATCAAAGCCTGCCATTGTGCTTTCTGTTATATCATTTTCTGCTATATCAATTTCTGTTACATATTTTTTTCTTTCATCCGGATTGCCCTCAGCCTGGAGTCTTTTTTGCTGTTCACCTGCTGATTGTTTTCTATCAGATTGTTCGCCCTCAATTTGTCGGCTTCTCTCCACTGTCCCGGCAGCATGTCCACTCGCCATAAGCTTCGACAGACGCAGCTTGTTTACCTCCTTCACACGCTGTACCACCTCAAAAAGGCGCGCCCTGCCCGGTATGCCATATGCCTTAAGAGCCGGCGATACTGCAAGACAGATAGTCTTCTCCGTGCGGGTTGGATCTGCCACGACCAGATTAGTGGCCAGAGCATCCTTTCCCCTCTCTCTGCACTCTACTGATGCGTAAAATGATTTTAAATCTATTGCCACATAAATGTGCTCTTCATTATGCTTGTCCATATTATGATTTTACATGGATTATGTTTAAATGTCAAGAACATATGTTTGTATATATAAATTATTGTCACCACATAAGAAAATGCCGCTACAGCACAGTTTAATGTATCTGCAAGCCTTACGCAGTCACTTAGTGGCTGTTAGAATTATATCCGCACACAACAATGCCCCGCCAAGGATGGCGGGGCAAGGCGTTATGTGCCATGGACGGCACATAAAAGCCGGTTGTGTCATGGTCTATAACAAACTGAATATATAATTCTTACAGCCTCTTAGTGACGCAGTACCGGCTTACGGATGCATTAAACTGTGCTGTAGTGGCATTTTCGTACTATAACCATTATGAACCACTAAGCTTTAAACACTACACTACAAGGAAGAACTTCACAAGGAAAAGAAGCGAAATAGCATAAGTAAGGATAGAAACCTCCTTTGCTTTTCCTGTAAAGACCTTGAGTACAGTATATGTGATAAGTCCGAGACCTATACCATGTCCGATAGATCCGGAGATAGGCATTGCAATAAGCATGAGTGCTACCGGAGCAACCTGTGAGAGATCCTCGAAATCCACCTTCTTAAGACCGCCAAGCATCAGGATACCAACATAGATAAGTGCTGATGATGTTGCTGCGGCAGGAATGATTGCTGCAAACGGTGCTATAAATATGCATGCAAGGAACAGGATACCTGTTGTGAAAGCTGTAAGACCTGTTCGTCCACCGGCCTCTACACCTGATGCAGACTCAACAAAAGTTGTTACTGTAGATGTACCTGTTACGGCACCAACCACTGTGGCAACTGAATCGGAAACCAAAGCCTCCTTCATGTTTGGCATATTTCCCTCTTTGTCAACCATTCCTGCTCGTGATGCAGTACCAACAAGTGTTCCGATGGTATCAAACATATCTATGATACAGAATGTGATGATGAGTGAAATTGCTGTAAACCATCCAATACTGATGAAATCCTTGAAATCGAACTTGAACAGTGTTGTATCTGCCATATCCTTAAACTGTGGCACAAATGAAGCTGTTGCAAGTGATGCAAAAGGATTTGTTCCAAAGAATATAGCCTCTCCTACCCAGTAAACTACGCAGGCTGCAAGCATACCAAAAAGTACTGCTCCGTTGACGCCCTTATGAGCTAAAATAATGATAACAAAAAGTCCGATGAACATAGTCACAACAGTGAGCACCATTGAAGAATATCCATCTGTCATATTTGTTTTGGCAAGTCCCGGTGTGAGTGCACCGAAGAAATCCTTCATCACATAAAATGGTCCGCCATCCTTTGAGTAAACACCGGCATTTGAGCCAAAGCCGATATTTAAAAGCATAAGACCGATAGCCGGTGAAATACCCATGCGGACACCATAAGGAATGGCATCTACTATCTTGTCACGGATATTGAATATTGAAAGTATAAAGAATAAAATACCCTCAATAAGGATGATACACAGTGCAGCCTGGAATGAATCAACATATGACAGGCCTGTGATGCTTACGATATTGGCAACTACTACAGCAAAGAAGCTGTTAAGTCCCATACCAGGAGCCAATGCAAATGGCTTGTTGGCAAGAAATGCCATGACAAACATACCGACTGCCGAAGCAATACATGTTGCCAGGAACACTCCGTTCCATAGTGCTTTTGTTCCCTCAGCACCAAATCCGGTGAGGAGGTTTGGGTTAAGAGCAATGATGTATGCCATGGTCATGAATGTTGTCAGACCGGCAAGAATCTCTGTCTTGACCGTTGTGTTGTTTTGTTTGAGTTTGAAGATTTTTTCTAACATTTTTCTTCCTTTCCTTTTATTTTTTTTGCAGCTGTTATCCGCTTTCCTGCTACAGGCGCCTGTTAATAGCTGCATTGTATATAAAATTGTGAATCACAATTGATTCCTTGTTTTTTCCACGAACTCACTCGTGAAAACATCAAGTGTAACCGGCTTTGAATAGAAATAGCCCTGAATAATATTACAACCAAACTGCTGTAATAGCCTTACCTGCTCCTCATTCTCTGCCCCCTCGGCAACACACTCTATGCCAAGCTCCATAATCATGGATATGAGGTGCTTTAACATGATCCTGCTCTTTTCATTGCTCTCGAGATTCTTGACCAGGGAACGGTCAATTTTAGCAATGCTGAACGGAAACTTAAAGAGCATCTCAAGATTTGAGTACTTCGTGCCAAAGTCATCCATCGAAAGACGAAAGCCCATTGAAATCAGTGACTGCGCGATATTATTTATCAATACAATATCCATATCACCAACAGACTCTGTTATCTCTATCTGAACAAGCCCCTCCGGGAGATCATACCTGTTCATTATCTCCTTCACCTGATCCAAGAGGTCTGCATATTCCAGTGTATTTTTTGAAAAATTCACAGATACCGGAACCACTCTCCTGTCACTTATACAGCGAAACTTCTGCGCCTTGCATACCTCATCAAGTACAAATAAATCAATAAGATGCGAGCATCTGTTTTCTTCTAAAATCTCGATAAAATGAATTGGTCCTACAACGCCATGAGCCTCATCAAAAAATCTGATAAGGGCCTCCGCCCCGACTGTGATGCCTGTTCTTGAATCAACCTTCGGCTGATAATACACCATGAAGCTTCCCTTTTCAATCTCAGAAACCACATCCTTAAATACCTTATTTCTCATTATACTGTCAAGACTCTTAAGCTTTGCGTCCTTTTCAATATCATACATTAAGCGAACCTCTGAGAGCTGCCTTGCTATGTCGGGCTTGTCCGTCCAACTAAAGCCTGTCGATACTGAGACATCCAGATCATCAAGACTTTCCCTTACTATCCTGACAAGTCCCATAAATGATTTTTTATCAATATCCTTGCAAAAAACAACTATCTCATCCTGCTCGTACCTGTATATATCGTAGCCTGTAAAAACGCCCCTGATCACATCTGCAACCATCTTAAGACGCGCATTTCCTGCCATATACCCAAATTTTTCATTTATATCTGAAAGCCTTATGATATCTGATGCAAATACTCCCATAAAGCTGCAGTCATACTCCACATAGCTCTCTCCCAAATTATTAAAGGTCTCTCTCTTTCTTAAGCCTGTGACCTGGTCAAAATTGAGCCTGTACTCATACTCTGCCCTCGCCTTCTCATAAAACAGACTATTCGATATTGAAATACCAATCATTTCAATCAAATCCAGACTTCCTGAATTGGCTCTTGGATTCATAACCACGATGGCACCAAAGCATTGTTCCCCCTTGTTTAGAAGAGCAGCAGATGTAGACCATATTCTGACATCAGCCATACGCTTGAATAAATCCCTGTATTCACCCTCAATTGACTGAATATCACTTATAAACACACGGCCGGTGTCATTAAACAGAGCGAGAAAATCTGTAATTGCACCTCTTGAAACAGATTCATTAACCACCTTTGCCATAATCTTAGCACTTGGTATATGTATCTCCTCAATTGTGTCCCACGCACTCTCTCCATTATAAATGACAGCCACACAATCTGCATTATAAAACTCTCTAAGCAGCCGTAAATAGTTCTTATACCCCAAGCCTTCAGTGGTATCATTAACAGCATCAATGAAATTCTGCATAAACGCCCTGTAGCTGATTATCCGTCTCATAACAGCATTCAGCTTTGACTCATCACTCAAATCTATCATCTTGAGCAGTCTATAGCCATTATAATCCTTATGATTCAGCTTGATTATGAGCTTCTTTTCGCCTAAAAGCTTTGCAACTATATTGTCGGGATGATCCTTTCCTGAAAAAACCGATACTCTGTTTCCCTGCTCTTTTTTCCGTAAAAACAAATCAATAAACCCATCCTCAAACGGCTTTGAAATAAATTCATCAATCTGAGATGCTGTCATAACGCTTGAATTTCTGATAGCCTTATTGACAAATACTATTCTACGGCTCTCCTCATCTACTGCAAGTATATAGTCCGGCATTTCATCATACGAGAATATCTCCCTATCTGACATCCTGCAGGATACATCTGTAATGGAAGGAGCGCAGGAATTATGCGGAACGGTTATATCATTTTTCCTGATAGAATTGAAAAACGATATGCGATTCTTTCCCTGCCTCTTTGAGTAATACATAGCCTGATCCGCCTCATAGTACAGATCCTTAAAGGTCAGCTCTCTGTCATCGCCGGTAGTCATGCCGATTGATGCAGAATACTCCATATCAAAGATAATATTCTTCAGTCTTCCTGACAGCTTTACGCAGAACTCGTCCACAGCATCACTGTCCTCTAATCCAAATACGATCGCTGCAAACTCATCACCGCCAAGCCTGCCAACTATACCATTGGCTCCAACTGCTTCCTTAAGCACCTGTCCTGTCTGGCTTAATACCCTATCCCCTACATTGTGTCCCAAGGTGTCATTTACTATCTTGAAATCATCCACATCAAGCATCACAAATAAAAGCTTTGTTCCCTTTTGCCTGATAAGTGATGTACATTTATTCTCAAATGCAAGGTGATTGTATGTTCCTGTCAGCGAGTCCAAAAGCCCCTTTTCATCTCTGATATCAAACATTACTCCAACTACCATACATACCTTTTTATCCAAATCAGGTATGCTGACCATGTACATCTCAACCGGCTTGCTCTTGCCATCCTCTGATATAAAACTAAGCTGGAATGCAGTACGCATAGGCCGAAGCAGACATTTATCAAGCTGCTTTTTGAAGCATTCGATGCTGTCTGCCGGACACTCTGACATGTATGTGTCAATATTTTGTTTAAAAACCGGATATACTGTCTCCTGAGCCGGAGAAGAGTTGACTATTTTGAAAATATATGCCTCATCATCTTCCACATAGTACTCAAACATGCGCTCATGATTGTTTTCTGCAACAATCTTCATCAGCTCATAGTAAGCCTCTGTTATTCTATCTGTAATTCTTCTCCCTCTGTTACGCTTATCTTCCATGCGGAAACCCCATTATCTACAACATATTCATAAACTTTGCTTCAAACTAAATTCTTATCAGTGCTTTTCAATTTCCTCAAATACTCTGTCAGCCACCCGCGGCAGCTCAGAGAATTTGCGAATAGCAGGCACATCATCATCTATTGTGCCGAACCCGTATGCTGCATGGATGAACTTAACTCCTGCCATTTTGCTGGAATCGTAGTCTCCCTGTATGTCACCTACATACACTGCCTCATCTATATTATTGCGCTCTACAATAAGCTTTATGTTTTCTGACTTCTCAAGCTCATTGTTGCCGTAGCACTCAGTATCCTTAAAATACCTGCCAAGTCCGTGGTACGCAAAAAAAGACTCTATATAACCACGCTGGCAATTGCTGACTATATAAAGGTCATAGCTTTCTGACAGCTCATCAAGTGTCTTTTCAACATCAGGATAAAGCTCTCCCCCATGAGCGGTCAGGTAATCGTTTTCTTCTCTATAGCATACATTAATTAACTCATCTCTGCAAGTACAATTAGGAAAGATAATGGATGCCAGTACATCCATTGTCTTTCCCATTACTGAATACATATCTTCTTTTGTGATAGGTGCCCTCTCATAGCCATAATCTGCTATGGCCTTATTCCATGATTTTGCCACATTCTCTGCTGAATCCCAGAGAGTGCCATCCATATCAAAAATAATACCCTTATGCCTCATCTATTGCCTTTCCGATATCATGTCTCATGTATTTATTATCAAACTGTACCCACTCTGTTGCCTCGTAAGCCTTGGCTCTGGCCTCCTTGAGTGTAGCGCCTGTTGCAGTGATACCAAGCACACGTCCTCCGTTTGTGACGATATTTCCGTCATCATCAAATTTGGTGCCGGCATGATAACAGTAATAATCCTCTTTGCCGTCAAACTTCTCAAAGCCTGTTATCTTAAAGCCCTTCTCATACTTGACAGGATATCCGTCTGATGCCAGAACCACGCATACGCATGCATTGTCCTCAAACTGAAGATCTATTGTGTCAAGAGTTCCGTCTACACAGGCTTCCATCACATCAATGATATCATTCTTCATACGAGGAAGCACAACCTGTGCCTCAGGATCTCCGAATCGCGCATTATACTCAAGCACCTTTGGTCCATCCTCTGTGAGCATGAGTCCGAAGAAAATAACTCCTGTAAAAGGTCTGCCCTCTTTAGCCATAGCATCTACAGTTGCCTGATAAATATACTTCTTGCAGAAATCATCGACCTCATCGGTATAGAACGGGCTAGGTGAGAAATTGCCCATGCCGCCTGTATTAAGGCCTGTATCACCATCGCCTGCACGCTTGTGATCCTGCGCAGATGACATAATCTTGATAGTCTTTCCGTCTACAAATGAAAGCACTGAAACCTCACGGCCTGTCATGAACTCCTCAACTACCATGGTGTTTCCGGCTGTTCCGAACTTCTTATCCTCCATGATGGTTCTGACACCCTCTTTTGCCTCCTCAAGAGTATTACAGATAAGCACACCCTTTCCAAGAGCAAGTCCGTCTGCCTTTAACACAATAGGGAACTTTGCTGTCTCTAAATATTTAAGTGCCTCTTTGGCATCAGTAAAATTCTCATATGCCGCAGTAGGGATATTATACTTTTTCATGAGATCCTTTGAAAATGCCTTTGAGCCCTCAAGAATAGCTGCATTCTTCTTTGGTCCGAAACACTTGAGCCCTGCCTTTTCGAACTCGTCAACGATACCACCTACAAGCGGATCATCCATGCCGATGATTGTAAAATCAATGGCATTATCCTTTGCAAATGATACGAGCTTATCAAACTCCATCGCACCGATTGGCACACACTCTGCAAGTGCAGCGATACCTGCATTGCCCGGTGCACAGTATATCTTGTCAACGCGTGAGCTCTTTGCAACAGCCCTGCATATTGCATGCTCTCTTCCGCCACTTCCTACTACTAATACCTTCATTTTTGCCTCCTATACCTAAGCTATACATAAGCTTTTCATTGTCCGGTAATCATAATCTACCTGTGTTTACATACTAATTACTTACAGCACTGTCATTACTTCTCATCTATAATAACATGTCCGTCTTCTACTGACACCCTGCCATTTGCTATCAGGTCGATAGCGTGTGGCATGATTTTCCACTCAGCCTGCTCCATAACCCTGCGCTGAAGCACCTCAGGTGTGTCGCCCTGCTTTACCTCGACTGCCTTCTGTAAAATAATAGGGCCTGTGTCTGTGCCTTCATCCACAAAGTGGCAGGTTGCACCTGTCACCTTCACACCGCGTGCAAGCACTCCCTCATGCACCTTAAGACCATAGTAGCCTGTGCCGCAGAAAGATGGTATGAGCGATGGATGGATATTTATGATTCTGTTTCTGTACTGCTTTATCATCTCAGGTGGAATCACTACCAGAAAGCCTGCCAGTACGACTAAATCCACATGATATGAGTTAAGCTGCTTTAAGAAATCTTCATTGAAGGCAGCTCTGCTTTCATAGCTCTTTGGCGAGATGCATACTGCCTTTATTCCTGCTTTTTTTGCTCTCTCAAGTGCATATGCATCTGCGTTGTTGCTGATAACAACCTCTATCTGTGTGTTTGTAATTGTTCCGTTATCTATTGCATCTATGATGGCCTGAAGATTGGTGCCGCCACCCGATACACATACTGCAATTTTCATTCTTTTTCCTCGCAACGATGTATACAATTATTAACAATATAATGATATTATACGAGATCTACACCCTTCTCACCGTCAATAATCTTTCCGACTACGTATGGTGTATCTCCGGCAGACTTCATAGCCTCCATAGTCTTGTCCACGTCTGCAGGGTCAACTGCGACAATCATTCCAAGTCCCATGTTGTAGGTATTGTACATCATCTGCTCCTCAACATTTCCCTCTCTAGCCATCATTTTAAAGATTGGTGGAACAGGGTAGCTGTTTTTCTCAACTACGGCACGCTTGCCATTGATGAGCATACGTGGGATATTCTCATAGAAGCCGCCGCCTGTGATATGACTGCAGGCCTTTACTGTGACGCCTGCATCCTTTACAGCCTTAAGAGCCTTTACATAGATTCTTGTAGGGGCAAGAAGTGCCTCTCCAAGTGTAGTGCCAAGCTCCTCATGATATGTATTTAATGTCTCCTTGTCCATCTTGAAAATCTTTCTGACAAGTGAAAATCCATTTGAGTGTACGCCTGTTGATGCCATTCCGATAAGTACATCACCATCCTTTAATCCCTCGCCTGTGATGATGTCCTTTCTGTCAACCACACCAACTGCAAAGCCTGCAAGGTCATACTCGTCCTCAGGCATAAGACCCGGATGCTCTGCTGTCTCACCACCAACGAGTGCACAGCCTGACTGCTTACAGCCCTCTGCCACACCGCTTACGATTGTAGCAATCTTCTCCGGGTAGTTCTTTCCACATGCTATATAATCAAGGAAAAATAATGGCTCACCGCCTGCACATGCCACATCATTTACGCACATGGCAACTGCATCGATTCCGATTGTATCATGCTTGTCCATGATGAAAGCAAGCTTTACCTTGGTTCCGCAGCCATCTGTTCCCGATAAAAGCACCGGATCCTCCATATCCTTGATGGAAGCAAGTGAGAATGCTCCTGAGAAACCTCCGAGACCACCTAACACCTCCGGTCTCATAGTCTCCTTTACATGCTTTTTCATAAGCTCTACTGACTTGTAACCTGCCTCGATATCAACACCTGAATTCTTGTAATCCATTATTGTTCCTCCTAATAATCTGCAATTCGTTCAATACCTATAGTATACCTTCATAGTGCTAAATTTTCCAATTATATATTGTAATTATTCTTATTAGTTTTACTAATATAATATATCTTTTATAGAAATAATACTTATAATTTATTTCACGGATTATATTGACATCAGACATCCATCGTCCTACACTATCCATGCAAATAAATATTTAGATTTGAACGATTAATAATACAAAAGAAAGCTATGATACACAGCACTGCAATAAATACCTGACAAGCTGTCAAATCATAAAGGAGAACAACAAATGCTTAAACAGATAAAAAATTTTCTGATAATGACACTCAGTATCACCATCATGGCAATCGGTGTATACTATTTCAAGTTCCCAAACAACTTCACCTTCGGTGGCGTAACCGGTGCCGCAGTTGTTTTTGCAAAGATAACACCTCTCTCAGCGAGTATGTTTTCTACTATTGTGAACATGCTTCTGCTTGTAGTGGGCTTTTTCTTCCTTGGCAAAGACTTTGCTATTAAGACCACCTATGCCACAATACTTTTGTCTGTTGAGCTTCTGGTGCTTGAAAAGCTTGACCCGCTCACTCATCCTCTCTCAAACGAGCCAATGCTTGAGCTGATTTTTGCCATCGCTCTTCCTGCAATCGCATCTGCACTGCTTTTCTATGTGGGGGCTTCAAGTGGCGGAACCGATGTCATCGCCATGATTGTAAAAAATATGCACATGTAGAAAATATTGGCATGGCTTTATTTCTCACCGACCTCGTCATGATTATCATCGCCTGCTTTGTATTTGACATAAAGACTGCTCTGTATTCATTTGTCGGACTTGTTGTGAAATCATTTATGATTGATGCAATCATCGAAAATATCATGCTCAGAAAATCCATAATGCTTATCTGCGATGACAAGGATGTGATATGCGACTATATTACTAACACGCTGGAGAAAAGTGCCACATATGTGGAGGCACGAGGTGCTTACACCGGTGAGAGAAACTATATCGTTTTCAGCACTCTCACAAAGAAGCAGGCCATAGAGCTTAGAAGCTTCATACATCAGAATAAGCTGCACGCTTTTATGTCTGTGATGAGCACCAGTGAAGTATTTGGTAAGGGATTTTCTTCTCTGTAAATTTTATTGTAGCATCATGCAATAGTCCAGTCTTCAAGCTTTAATCCATCAACACGACAAAATTCTCTTGTATTATTTGTCACAAGAATAAGGTCTTTTGACAAAGCATGAGCTGCAATCAAAGTATCCATTGGCCCGATTGGTGTTCCCATAGTTTCAAGTCCAGCACGCACCAGACCATACTTTTCCGCTGCAATACCATCAAATTGTAAAATTGTAATTGATGATAAAAACAGAGAGAGCGCAAGATAATTTTTTTCGCGATACGTGCTTTTCTCCACACCGTGCATTAATTCGCCGTAGCTAATTGCTGATATACATAATTCATCTGATTTGTGTGATAAAATATGCTTTATTACTTCCTTAGGTTTATTTTTTATTGCATATATGCAAATATTCGTATCCAACATGTATTTCATAAAAACCCCTTTTCATTAAAAACTTTCTCGTACCTGTACTTCTGGCTGCATGCGTCCTTCTTTCATGAAATCATCTGTAAACATATCCAGACTACTAAGCAGTCCCGCCCACTCATTATCTTTAGGTATTAGAAAAACCACATCTCCGACTTTATTTATCATAACCTCGTCTCCATCAAAACGACATTCCTTAGGTAATCTAACTGCCTGGCTTCGCCCATTCTCAAATAGCTTAGCTGTTAACATAATAGAACACCTCCTTTTGCATTTAGTATATATCACGGTATATATCGTGTCAACCAGTTTTTAATATGGCATTTATCTTTTATCACAAACAGCCATAACCGCGATTTTCCTTTTCAATCGCAGCTACGGCTGTTATATTTACATGTATTAATTATTTACATGAACTAATTTATTTCAAAAACTAGTGCTTCGGAATAAGCTTCTCTGTACCACCCATGTATGGCTGAAGTGCCTTAGGGATATTTACAGAGCCATCTGCATTCAGGTTGTTCTCAAGGAATGCGATAAGCATACGTGGTGGAGCAACAACTGTGTTGTTAAGAGTATGTGCAAAGTATTTCTTGCCATCCTCGCCCTTTACACGAATCTTAAGACGTCTTGCCTGTGCATCGCCTAAGTTAGAGCAGCTTCCAACCTCGAAGTACTTCTTCTGTCTTGGTGACCATGCCTCTACGTCGCATGATTTAACCTTGAGATCTGCGAGGTCTCCTGAACAGCACTCGAGAGTACGGACAGGCACATCGAGACTTCTGAAAAGCTCTACTGTGTACTTCCACATCTTCTCATACCATTCCTTTGAATCCTGTGGCTTGCAGACAACAATCATCTCCTGCTTCTCAAACTGATGGATACGGTAAACACCTCTCTCCTCAATGCCGTGTGCACCCTTTTCCTTACGGAAGCAAGGTGAGTAGCTTGTGAGTGTGTATGGAAGCTTTGACTCATCGTTTATTGTATCGATGAACTTACCGATCATTGAGTGCTCAGATGTGCCGATAAGGTAGAGATCCTCTCCCTCAATCTTGTACATCATGGCATCCATCTCCTCAAAGCTCATAACGCCTGTTACGACATTTGAACGGATCATGAATGGTGGGATACAGTATGTAAAGCCCTTTCCAATCATGAAGTCACGCGCATATGCTGTCATGGCTGAGTGAAGACGTGCGATATCTCCCATCAGATAATAGAAACCGTTTCCTGCAACCTTTCCTGCTGCATCGAGGTCTATTCCGTCAAATCTCTCCATGATATCTGTATGATAAGGAATCTCGAAATCAGGAACAACAGGCTCACCAAACTTCTCGTTCTCCACGTTGAAGGTATCATCCTTTCCGATTGGAACTGATGGATCGATGATGTTTGGAATCTTCATCATATCCTCAAGCACCTTGTCCTGATACTCTTTCTCGAGTGGCTCAAGCTCTGTGAGGCGCTTTGAAATCTGTGCTACCTCAGCCTTTACAGCCTCAGCCTCTTCCTTCTTGCCCTGTGCCATAAGAGCACCAATCTGCTTAGAAACCTGATTCTTCTTTGCACGAAGATCATCTGCCTCCTGCTGTGCTTCTCTGGCCTTCTTGTCATACTCGATTACTTCATCGACAAGCGGAAGCTTGTGGTCCTGGAATTTCTTTTTAATATTTTCTTTTACGAGATCCGGATTCTCTCTTAAAAACTTTAAGTCTATCATAATTCCTCCAAAGTATTATGTTTTTATAACTTATAACATTTTACTCTGAAAACCCTTAAAATGCAAGAGGATACTTGTCAGTAAGTGTCTTGATGATAGCCTTTGCAGGCTCAACTGCGCTCTCGCCCTCTTTGATGATCATAGCGATTGCCTCTGCAACCTTGTCGAAATCATCCTCCTTTAAGCCTCTTGATGTAGCAGCAGGTGTTCCGAGACGGATACCGCTTGTGACAAATGGCTTTTGTGGGTCGTTAGGAATAGTATTCTTGTTGGCTGTGATATGAGCCGCATCGAGAAGCTTCTCGATAGACTTTCCTGTAAGACCAAACGGAGTTAAATCTACGAGCATGAGGTGGTTGTCTGTGCCGTCTGATACAATCTTGATGCCACGGCTCTGAAGACCCTTGCAAAGTGCCTGTGCATTCTTTACAATCTGCTTCTGATACTCCTTGAACTCAGGCTGTAATGCCTCCTTGAAGCAGACTGCCTTTGCAGCGATAACGTGCATGAGAGGTCCACCCTGGATTCCCGGGAAAATAGCCTTGTTGAAATTGTACTTATCCTGCATCTCCTGACTGCAGAGAATCATTCCTCCACGAGGTCCACGAAGAGTCTTGTGTGTAGTGGTTGTTGTGACATGTGCATATGGGATTGGGCTTGGATGAAGTCCTGCGGCTACAAGTCCTGCGATATGAGCCATATCAACCATGAGCACTGCGTCTACCTTGTCTGCAATCTCTCTGAAACGCTTGAAATCTATAGTTCTCGCATATGCAGATGCACCTGCGATAATCATCTTTGGCTTGCACTCAAGGGCGATCTCCTCTACCTTGTCGTAATCGATGAAGCCCTCGTCATTTACTCCGTAAGGCACTACATGGAAATATGAGCCTGAGAAGTTGACCGGTGAACCATGTGTGAGGTGTCCGCCGTGGTCAAGATTCATTCCCATGATGGTATCGCCCGGCTTTAAGATGGCGAACTGTACTGCCATGTTGGCCTGAGCACCTGAGTGCGGCTGTACATTTACATACTCTGCGCCGAAAAGCTTCTTGGCTCTTTCTCTGGCAAGCTCCTCTACCTCGTCCACGCACTCGCAGCCGCCATAGTATCTTCTTCCCGGATATCCCTCAGCGTACTTATTGGTGAGGATGCTTCCCATAGCTGACATAACAGCAGGGCTTACCCAGTTCTCAGAGGCAATAAGCTCGATGTGGCTGTTCTGGCGCTCAAATTCGTCTGTGATGGCGCTTGCAATCTCCTGATCTTCTTTCTTGATGTCGTCAAGTGTATACATATATGTGTCTCCTTTTCTTTATTGCAAAATACTTGCATTATTTATCGCAACTATATGCTTTGCTGTGATTTATTACTTTGATGCGCTACCGCGCAAAAATAATCCTTGCTACAATTCTACTATTTAAAGCAGAAAGTAGCAAGGATTATTTGATATATCCTTCATATTTAATTCTAATAAGTAACTATACCCAAATCAAATAACTAAAATCACATATATGAATACATTTAAAAAATACGGTCATCCTATAAAAAAGGAGGTCTGAAAACATGACTACTGACCAAAAAGAAAAACGAAATGATGAATATAACAAATATGTAAAGCGCGTCACACCTACTCACTGCCTTTCTGCAAACATGCTAAAGGCATTTATACTCGGCGGAATCATATGCACTATCGGACAGCTCATAGTAAATATCTGCACTCAATACTTTGGGTTAAGCAGCGATGAAGCCTCTGCCTGGTGCAGCATGATTTTGATTCTCATAAGCTGCATACTGACAGCGCTAAACCTGTATGCACCACTCGCAAACTGGGGAGGCGCAGGCGCTCTCGTTCCTATAACAGGCTTTGCAAACGGAGTATGCTCATCCGCATGTGAATTTCAGGTGGAGGGGCAGGTATTTGGCATAGGCTGTCAGATATTTAGGATTGCAGGTCCTGTGATACTGTACGGCATATTTTCAAGCTGGGTGCTTGGTGTGATATACCTTGTTGTAACGGGCTTGTGATTGATTAGCATTTTCAGCTACTCACTCCTTGTTTTTCCTTGTCAGAAGAAAAGACATAATAAGCGATGTAATCGGCACAGTCAGGATAATTCCCATTGTGCCTGATATGCCTCGCATTATCTCGATTGCCATAGAGTACATATTGAGTATCTGATGCATCTGATACGAGTATGCATATATAACCATCACAAGTCCGAGACTTCCGCCCACATAAGCAAGAATCAGCGTATTTGACATAGTTCCAATCATATCGCGACCTATATTTATGCCCGACTTAAATATCTCCTTTGCAGATATATCAGAGCTTTTTTCTTTTATCTCATGAAGCGATGTGGCTACAGACATTGCCACATCCATCACTGCTCCAAGCGATGCAATGAGTATACCGGAAAACAACATGCCACCGATATCAAGCTTTGAATTTTGGCCAACATAAATCAGATTTTCAATATCATCCACATTGTAGCCTGTCACATGTCCGAAGTGTCCGAAAAGCAATGCGATTATTCCGGAAACTACAACTCCAAAAACTGTTCCCAGCATAGCACCTATAGATTTCATCTGCCAGTCTGCTATTAGTGTGAACGTGACAACCGTGATAATTACGACCGAAGCTGTTGCCGCAATAAACGGAGAAACCCCGATATACATGAGCGGAATATACAAAAATATTACCGTAGCAAAGGTAAATATAAGCGCAAGAATTGAATTAAAGCCCTTCTTTCCTCCAACCAGCCACATAAGTCCAAAAAACGCCGCTAAAAGCACCCATATCTCATTTTCCCTGTCGTAGTTATAAACATTTGCTGACAGACTGCCATCGTACTCCGACAGACTCGCAATAACCCTTGTGCCTACCTTACAATTGGCACCGTATAAATATCCGTTTAAGCTGTATGCATCAACTGTCTCACCCCTATGGCTTCCTGACTTGATAAGCAAAACAACCTTCTGGCTGTCACCGCTATCCAGTGAGGCTTCAGCCTGAAGGTCTTCATTGTCGTTTTGCGTAACCACCGCTCTCACAAACGATGTATTGTCATCTGCAAGAAGCGGTTTTCTTTCAACGCTTCGAAAGAATATAAACATTGCCAGTGTAATAAGAGCCACAATAAGGTATTTGCCTAATGTGTCAATTATTTTTGCCAAAACTTACCCTTCTTTCTCATTCCAAGCACTGTTGCGAGGATTGCTGCGCCTAATACTCCAAGTGCTGCATACATGCCGCCATGGTTAACATCTCCTGTCTTTACCTTAGCACTCTTTGAAGTTTTTACGCCATCAGAATCAGACTTGCTTGCACCTGTATTTGCTGTGCTGACATTCTGGCTTCCTGATCCGCCTGCATTGTTTCCCGCAATCTGCTGGCCTGCGCCACCCTGTGCCCCGTTTCCGTTCTGGTTTGTGCTGTCCTGTGCTCCGTTTCCGCTCTGGTCAGCATTTCCATTCTGGTTCCCATTTGGAGCAGTCTGTTTAACCTGTAAAGCATTTATTGCACTTACAACTGCTTTCTTTGCCTCATCGATGCCCTTTACAACAGGAGCCTTATCAATACTGTAATCAGAAAGGTTTTCCTCCTTGCCTTCAGCTACCTGAGTATAGATTGTCTTGTCAAGAAGTGTAGAAATTCCCTTCTTGAAACGATTTTTTGCACCATCTTTATCATCATCGTTTGCTATAGAGCCATATCCCTTAACACGGTCATTTGCTTTTCCATAGTTTGTTGTGATATCACTTACCATCGGATCATCTGCTGTTGTGCCGGAAGCCTTAAGCTCCTTAAGAGAGGCAAGTGCTGATTTTAATGCTTCCATGCTCTCATCTGTGTATGCTACATCTGTGCTGTTTACCAGAGCATCTGCTGCCGCAATCACCTCATCGGCACTCTGCGCATCTGTTGTCTTTGTGATTGTGAAATCATCAGCATATTTATTTCCGTTGTAGTCATATGTCTTTATTGTCATTGTTCCACTTGAAAAATCTATAGTAGAGAATGAAGGCAGACACGCATTGGTTCTCTCTGCGATATAGTATGGAGTGTAATTTAACAGATTATAGTATTTTGAACCTGAGCCTGAGCCTGTTGTGATATAAAGAGTTCCCTCAGGATTGTTAACCGAACCTTTGCTCAAATCATAGTCGATAACATTTCCGTCCTGTACCTGGTAGCTTCTTGAATATGTATGATCATGACCAGTAAGACACACATCAATATCAAACTCGTCCATAAGCGGTGCAAAGATAATTCTGTTTGTTGTAGCATCCGTATCTGCATGCGGCTGTCCTGAGCCATAGATATCACTATGGAATACCACTACCTTCCAAGCTGCATCCGGATTGCTTGCAACAGCCTTTTTCATAAACTCTCTGTGCTCTGCCTGATTACGGTTATTACTGTTTAAAGAAATGAACAATACATTTCCATTATTGAAGTAGAAATCACAGCCGGCACCGGTGCTTCCCAGATTATCCTCTGAATTTGGATTGTTGAAATGTGCAGTGTAATCATAGCCGTCCTTGTCATGGTTTCCGATTGTAGCTGCAATAGGAAGACTTCTGAATACTGACGGATAAAGGTATCCTGCATACTCGCTCTCTCTGGTCTTCTTCTTCTCTTCCGACACTGCATTTGACTCATTTATCTGGTCTCCCGCAGACAAAAGAAATGACGCATCCGGATCAATCTCCATAGCCTTCTGCATTGTCTTGTTCCAGTTGTAGGCATCCTGTGCAACGCTCATATCGTTTGCCTCTTTATCACTTTTACTGCCTGATGCTCCAATCTGAGGATCTCCTGTCAGGATTACAGAAAATGTATCTGTAGCGTGTGTGGTGTATGTATACTCATCTGACCATATGGTATCACCATTGTCCGAATAATTGTCTGTATACTGATAAACATACTTTGTATTCGGTTCAAAAAAACCGTTGATGCTTACTTTATTTGAAGCAGCATAGACTTCCCCCTGCCAGTTTTCTGCGTTTATACCTGTTGCAGTACCCTTTACAATCTGCGCACCTGCCTTTGAGCCATCCTTCCATACCATCACAGCCGGTGTGCCCTTGGTCTTTGAATACCATGCAAAGCCCAGATCATTTGCTGTAGAGCCCGGTGTAAGTGCAATCTGATTGGTATTGGCAAAGTCCTGTGTGCCACCCTGCCATGTACCGGTTAACCAGCTCTGATAATCTGCTGAACCTGTTGTTGCCGCATTAAAAGCCGCCTGACCTGTTTTTGAATCTGCTTTACCATAAGCATAAGCCGGAATTGCCGGTGCCATGGTAACTACCATTGTTGAAACTGCTGCAAGGATCATGCCCTTCTTCAGTATGTTCTTGTTCTTTCTCATATTTTCCTCCACAAATTAAGTTAGTGTATTTCACAGCTGCTGAAATTACTATAACTTAAAGTTGTAAAGTCGAAATGGGGTGGATGTAAATTGGGGGTAAAGATTAAATTTCGTAAAACATATGTGAAAGAAATATTTTTTCCCATTGCCAATCCCCTTCCTTATTTCTATAATATTCACATACCATATATTCAAATGCAGCATATTAAGAAAGGGGATTTTCAATGGACACTTTTTCAGAAGTTTTTAAGGCTATCGCAAGCTACCCGTGGCAGGTAAATGTGGGTGTGCTTTCACTAATACCACTGTACATCATAGATTTTAAGTTTTTCGACAAACTAAATATTGGTTTACAGCGCAAGATAGCACTTGCAAAGGAGCGCGGACATGTGGCGAGAGGCATGATTGTGAAGGAGGATGCGAAGAGGCTCGTTGTCAATAATTCACAATCCGCTTACAGCTACTGGGCTGCCAGGTACACATATACTGTAGACGGAAAGGAGTACCGCAAGCGTTTTTCATGCGATAACAGACATAGCACACGTTCTAAGCTTAGGACTATCATAAATGTGTACTGGCTTGATGACCCGAACAAGCCTTTCTGGGATTATAGCAGCGATTCACTTGGCGCATGGTTTGGAATTTTTACGATATTGTTTCCATGGATTGGGGCTATACTTATCATACTGCTGTTAGGCGGTGCCGATGCAATAGCGCAGTACAATAACAGTCGGATGTGATACTTTTTGGCACAAAAAATCCGCTATACCAAATACAATGGTTAGCGGATTTTTGCTATTTACA
>OGQQ01000520.1_pt1 | contig 36997 bp, 32 predicted proteins | sample 1553281 | NCBI WGS metagenome assembly OGQQ01 (sample SAMEA2579937, study PRJEB22360) | human gut metagenome | biome: human gut; feature: human-associated habitat; material: faeces | place: Denmark | collected 2008/2010 | reverse complement strand
TTTATATTTTTTTATATATTTTTAAATTTATATATAATTTTTTCTAAATTCCTTGTTATAATTATACTATCGGATGATAAATACCGGAAATATATAATTTTTATGGAAATAGATAGAAATTTTAATTAAGGGGGTTTTTCATCATGAAAATGGAACAATTGCAGCATTTAATAGAAATTTCCAGAACAGGGTCATTTAGTCAGGCTGCCCGCAATCTTTATATCTCCCAGCCAAACTTAAGCCACTCCGTCAAACAGATAGAAACCGAACTGGGACATCCTGTCTTTGAGCGGACTCCCAGCGGGATTATGACTACAGAATTTGGAAAAAATATCATTTCTTACGCCGCCACACTGCAAAAACAGTATGAGGATTTTCAATATTACTGCGAACACGTATCCCGAAAACCGGGGATTTCGCTTCGCATAGCCTCTTTAAACTTAAACTCCGCAACCCCTGCTTTCCTGGAACTTATCAAAGAATACACCGGGGATTCCACCCATTTTTCCTACCTGCATTTTCTGTCTCTGGACCAGATTATTGAGCAGATTTCCACTTTTCAGGCAGATTTGGCGGTCATCGGGATTATCTCCCCTTTTCAGAAGAGCAGCCTTGTAAAGCTTTCCAATCATCTGATGGAATACCATCCTCTTATGAAGACCGGGATAGCCGCCATTGTAGGGAAACAGCACCCTCTCTATGAGACAGAGGCAGATGCCATTTTGCTGGAAGATATTCTGAACCAGAGAATCATCTTCTGTGGTGACTCTGCCAGCGACCCCAGTTTTTCCATGCCTATGGCGCTTGGTATCTATAACCGGGCATCCAGCCATATCCGCGTAAACAGCCTGTCCATGTTTTATAAAATATTGGAACAGACTGCCGCTGTGGGATTGTTGACATGTAATCTGGATATGGTGGGAAAAAGCCACACCGAAGGCAGAGAATTACGCCTTTTGCCGATAAAAGACACTTCCATCCACGGCGAGATAGGCTGGATAAAATTGCAGCAGTTTCGCTTACCGGAACCGGCATATGCTTTTCTGGAAAAGTTAAAAGAATTGTATGGAAGTGAATAGAGCAATCCATACTTTCACATTACCAAAAAGGAACCCTTATGACCTTTGATGCGTCCCTTAGCTTTTGGAGACACTTCTGTCAATGGGTTCCTTTTTTATACCATTTCAGAGTTTCAATCTCTTATTCTTAATTTCTTTCTAAAATTCAAATACTGCCACGCCATACGCGGGAAGCGGATACGCAAAGGAATATTTCCTGCCGTCACACTCCTGTTTGACAGCCTTGTACACCTGCGGTCTCTCCTCGCCCTTGCCGCCGTATTTTACATCATCACTGTTCAATATCAGCTTATACTGCTTTCTCCTCGGCACGCCCACGCGGTAATCCTCCCGCTCCATAGGCGTAAAATTGCAGACAAAGAGGAGATTCTTCTTTCCGTCCTTAGAATGTCTGACAAAGCTGTAAATGCTGCGGAACCCGTCATTGGGGTTAATCCACTCGAAGCCTTCCGGCTCGTTATCCAGCTCATACATCGCCTTATTCTTCCTGTATAAATGAAGCAAATCGCGGTACCATGCCTGTATCTGCTGGTGCGGCTCTTCCGCCAGCAAGAACCAGTCCAGCTCTCTCTCCTCGCTCCATTCCCGAAGCTGCGCGAACTCCTGTCCCATGAACAAAAGCTTCTTGCCGGGATGTCCCATCATGAAAGCGTAGCCTGCTTTCAGATTGGCGAACTTGTCAAACCCAAGCCCCGGCATCTTATTTATCATAGAGCATTTCAGATGCACGACCTCATCATGAGAGAGCACCAGGATATAATTCTCACTGTACGCGTAGGACATGGCGAATGTCATCATATGGTGAGCGTTCTTGCGGAACAGCGGGTCTAATTTCATATATTCTGTGAAATCATGCATCCAGCCCATGTTCCACTTCAGGCTGAAGCCCAGCCCGTCGTCCTCCGGCGCCCCTGTCACCTTAGGCCATGCGGTGGACTCTTCCGCAATCATCACACAGCCATGGTTTCGTCCCAGGACTACGGAATTTAAGTGCTTGAAGAAAGCGATGGCTTCCAGATTCTCATTGCCGCCGTATTTGTTCGCCACCCACTGTCCGTCCTGCTTGCCATAGTCCAGATACAGCATAGAAGCGACCGCATCCACGCGGAGCCCATCCACATGATAGTGCTCAATCCAGAACAGGGCATTGGCGATGAGGAAGTTCTGCACCTCCGGTTTCCCGTAATCAAAAATCTTAGTCCCCCAATCCGGATGTTCTCCCATCCTGGGGTCTGCGTATTCAAATGTCGGTGTACCGTCAAAATCAGCCAGTCCGTGTGCATCCCTCGGGAAATGTGCGGGTACCCAGTCCAGTATGACGCCTATTTTATTTCTGTGGAGGTAATTAATCATATAGGCAAAGTCTTCCGGCGTCCCATATCTGGAAGTGGGCGCATAGTATCCGGTTACCTGATAGCCCCAGGAACCGTCAAAGGGATGTTCTGCCATTCCCATCAATTCTACGTGGGTATATCCCATCTCTTTCACATATTTTGTGATTGCCTTCGCGAACTCGCGGTAAGTATAAAATCCCTCGTCCTCTCTGCCGGGGTGACGCATCCAGGAGCCCAAGTGTACTTCATAGATGGACATGGGATTCTTCTTATTGTCCCAGTCCTTGCGCGCTTCCATCCAGGCGCTGTCTGTCCACTTCAGATGGGAGATATCCGTAATCCTCGAAGCAGTCCCCGGTCTTAACTCCGCGTAATTGGCGAAGGGGTCTGCCTTGAAAATCCGGCTGCCCTTCTTCGTCTCAATACAGAATTTGTAGAGGTCACCTTCTTTCACACCGGGAATGAAGCAGGTATAGATTCCCACCGGCTCCTGCCGCTCCATATAATCCGCCTCAAAATCCCAGTTATTAAAGTCTCCCACCACGGAAACTCTTCTCGCATGGGGCGCCCACACGGCAAAGTACACGCCTTCCTTTTTGTTCTTTACCGCCTTGTGCGCTCCCATTTTCTGATAGATTTCATAGTGTGTCCCCTGCCCGAAAAGATACTGGTCAAGCTCTCCTATCTCGAAGGGGAGGACTTTCTTTTTTTTGGTTGTTTTCTTTCCCATAAGTCCACCTCACAGCTCGTTTTTATATATCCCCATTATACTTGATATGCAGGAAAAATAAAAGGATAAAACAATACCATGAGCAAAAATAGACATACACATTTTATCCGTCCAATATATTACGCTTTATACCATACCATTGTCTCATATGGTCTCAATTTCCATACGCCGTTTTCCGGTTTTTCCGTGTTTTCATAATTTTTCAGGATACACTCATAGCCTTCCAAATCTGTACTGTATTTCCACTCATACTCCGTACCGTAGAAGTTCGCCGCCACAATCATCTCCTGTCCCTCATAGGTCCTCCTGTAGGCGAATACTTTCGCATCGTTAAAGGCGAGCGGCTCAATGGAGCCGAAAGCGATGATATCCATCTCTTTTCTGAGGGCAACCAGCTTCTTATAGTAACGGAAAATGGAATCCTCCTCATCAACCTGTGACTTGGCATTGATAACTGTATGATTCTGATTTACAGCAATCCAGGGCTTTTCCCCTCCTTCTGCAGTAAAGCCTGCATATTTCGACTCATCCCACTGCATGGGGGTGCGCCCGTTGTCGCGGGAATGAACCTGCACGATACGCAAGGCGTCAGACGCGCACATTCCTTTTTCCTGCAAAATACGGTAATGGTTCAGACTCTCCACATCCCGGTATTGAGAAATATCGTTAAAGTCAGCATTTGTCATGCCAATCTCCTCCCCCTGGTAGATGTAGGGAGTTCCCCGCATAAGATGCATGATTGTGGCAAGCATTTTCGCAGATTCCTTCCAGTACTTCCCTTCATCCCCGAAACGGGATACCACTCTGGGCTGGTCGTGATTGCACCAGAACAGGGCATTCCACGCGCGGTGCTCCTGCATTTTCGTCTGCCACTCAAACAGGATACGTTTCAGTTTCCCGAAATCCGCAGGCACCAGCACCCATTTCTCATTTCCCATGAAATCCACTTTCAGATGGTGGAAACTGAAAACCATGGAAAGCTCCCCGGTATCCTCGCCGGCATATTTATAGCAGTTCTCAATGGATGTGCTGGACATCTCGCCCACTGTGACAATCCTGGCATCCGTTCCAAATGTCATATCGTGCAGTTCTTTTAAATACTGGTGAATCTTCGGTCCGTCCGTATAATATTTCCTGCCGTCGCCTGTCTCATCGTCCTCGAACACACTCTTGCTGATGAGGTTAATGACATCAAAGCGGAATCCTTTGACCCCTTTTTCCATCCAGAATCTGACGATTTTCTGTATCTCCCGGCGAACATTTTCATTCTCCCAGTTCAAATCCGCCTGTGTCACATCGAAAAGATGGAGATAATACTCGTCAAATTTCTCCACATACTCCCATGCATTTCCTCCGAACTTGCTCTCCCAGTTGGTGGGCGGCTCCCCGTTCTCTTTTCCCTTGCGGAAAAAGAAGAAATCCTTATAGTAAGGGTCGCCCTCCATCGCCTTTTTGAACCACTCATTCTCGGTAGATACGTGGTTGAACACCATGTCGAACATCAGCCCCATGCCGCGCTTATCCGCCTCTGCAATCAGCTCCTCCACGTCCTCCATAGTACCGTAACGGGGGTCGATGCGGTAATAGTCCGCCACATCATACCCGTTGTCGTTCTGGGGAGAAACATAAAATGGCGTCAGCCAGATATAGTCAGCCCCCAGTTCCTTTATATAATCCAGCTTGGAGATAACTCCCCGCAAATCTCCGAATCCATCCTGATTGCTGTCGCAGAATGATTTGGGGTAAACCTGGTACACTGTGCTCTTGCGAAAATCTTTTTCCATAGATACTGTCCTTTCTGTATTGCCAAACTCGTCTCCTACCCGGAGGCTTATTTATAGGAAATCACTGTCGTCTCGCCGGCGATTGCCTCGATACCTGCGTGCATACTGACTTCAGAAGTATTTCCTTCTGCTGTGACAATCAGCATGGTCGTGCATGGATGTCCTGCCGCCTTAATCTTCTCCGGGTCAAACTCTATCAGCGGCGCGCCGCATTTCACACGGTCGCCCTCTTTTACGAGCAGTTTAAATCCGTCTCCGTTCATATCCACGGTGTCCACACCTACATGGATGAGGAGCTCCAGTCCGTTGTCCAGGGTCAGCCCGCATGCGTGACCTGTCTCCGCCATCACCACACTGACCTCTACATCCGCCGGAGCCGTCACAACGGTATTTTCCGGCTCAAACGCGATTCCATCTCCCATAATCTTCTGAGAAAATACATCGTCCGGCACTTCCTCGATAGGAATGACCTTACCTGTCAAAATTGCTTTCAGTTCCCCGGCGGAAGCCGCTGCTTTCTCCTCTGCTGCCCCGCTGTTTGCTTCTGCTGCCGCACTGTCATCTGCTCCTGCCGCCGCGCTGCTGTCTGTACCTGCCGCATTGCCGTCTGTCAGGGCTGCGCCTTCTGCTGTTTCTTTTGTATCAGCCGCCTGGTCTTTTCCGAATCTGTCTGCTGCGGACAGTTTGATTCTACCCACGATAAATGTGAGGATAAACGGAATCACAATCGCCACTGCCATGGCAAGCAGGAAAATTCCATAGTAGCTTGATTTAATGGAAAGGATACCTGGCAGACCGCCCACGCCGATACTCAGCGCCTCAACGCCGAATCCGACGGAGATGACAGCCGCACATGCGGAACCTATCATACCGCAAATGAGCGGGAATCCGTATTTTAAGTTGACACCGAACAGCGCCGGCTCTGTGACGCCCAGGTAACAGGAGATACATGCCGGAACATTTACCTGCTGCGCGCGTTCGTTTTTCTTCTGCAATACACTCATCGCCAGCACACTGGAGCCCTGCGCGATATTGGACAGCGCAATCATGGGCCAGAGGATGGTGCTCTTAGCCGGAAGCGCGAGCATCTGGGAATCAATGGCATTGGTCATATGGTGCAGACCTGTCATAACGACCGGAGCATACAGAAGACCGAATACACCCGCGAATATAAATCTGTAATTAGAGGTAAGTCCTGCATATACAACGTCAGCAATCGCATTTCCCACTGTCCAGCCAATGGGTCCGACTACCATGTGCGCGATAAATACAGCCGGAACCAGTGAACAGAACGGTACAACAATCATGCTGATAACTGCCGGGCAGATTTTCCGGAAAAATTTCTCCAGATAAACGAGCACGAAGCCCGCCATCATCGCCGCGATGACCTGTCCCTGATAGCCAATCATCTCCACCTTCGCAAACCCGAAATCCCACACCGGTATCTCGCCTGCCGGGGTACTGGATACATTAAATCCGTTTAAAAGCTGGGAGGATACAAGAGTAAGACCCAGGATGATACCTAAAATCTGCGTGGTACCCATTTTCTTCGTGATGGACCAGACAATTCCTACCGGGAGCAGCCAGAACACGGCTTCTCCGATAAGCCAGAGGAAGCTGTCTACCCCTGCCCAGAACTGGGAAATCTCAATCAGTGTCTTGGTTCCGTCCTCAAAAAACTTAATCCCGTCAATCACATTGCGGAAGCCCAGAACAAGACCGCCGCAGATGAGCGCGGGGATGATGGGCGCGAATATCTCACCCAAATTGCTCATAATCTTCTGGATGACATTCTGGTTATTCTTCGCCGCCTGTTTTGCCGCATCCTTGCTCACACCTTCAATACCCGCATATGCCGTAAATTCATTGTAGAAGGTAGACACGTCATTTCCGATAATTACCTGATACTGTCCTGCCTGTGTAAATGTCCCCTTGACGCTCGGCAGTTCTTCAATCGCCTTTTCATCTGCCTTCTTCGCATCCACAAGGACAAAACGCATTCTCGTCATGCAGTGGGAAACTGCCTGGATATTTTCTTTCCCTCCGACGAGTGTCAGCAGACGCTGTACATCATTCTCATACTTTCCCATCGTATTGCCTTCCTTTCTCATTTTCCTTTTCCATGTTATTCCAACTTGTTTGAACAACTTAAATATACCATGCTTGTTTAAACATGTCAATAAAAAAGTAACAAATTGCTTGCATTTTACAATTGACATTTATATAATGTCCTTAAGATGTTTAAACAAGAAGAGGTGGGGAAGATGCCCAAAGCAAAGTACGACCATATTTATAAGGATTTGAAGGAAAAGATTGAGACAGAGTTCTACCTTTACCAGGAACTGCTGCCCTCAGAAAATACACTGATAAAGGAATATGACTGTTCCCGCAACACCGTGCGCCGGGCAATCGCCGGGCTGACAGCGGACGGTTATGTCAAGCCCATGCACGGCAAAGGCGTGCGCAATATTTTCCGTCCAATCGAGCAGACTGCATTTACTGTAGGCGGGATTGAGTCCTTTCAGGAGTCCGCCGTGAGGAACAATCAGAGACCCTTTACAAAAGTACTGCAGTTCTCCGAAATCACCGCGGATGCCAAGGTGGAGAAAAGAACCGGTTTCCGGCAGGGGGACGTTCTCTATTATATCCAGCGCCTCCGGTATTTAGACGGGGAACCGCTGATTCTGGACCACAATTATTTTTTGAAGGAAATGACTCCGGGACTGACAAGGGAGATTGCAGAGCACTCTGTCTATGATTTTCTGGAAAATACACTGAATATCACCATTTCCACGAGCAAACGGACCCTGACTGTGGAAAAGATGACGCAGGTAGATGAAGCCTACCTGGATATGAAAGATTACAACTGCATGGCTGTGATATCAAGCCAGACCTATGATGACAACGGGATTCAGTTCGAGTATACCCAGTCCCGCCACCGCCCCGATTACTTCCGTTTCCAGGACGTGGCATCCAGAAAACACCTCTAAACAAAGAGGGCGGGGATTGTTTCTCCCTCTCCGGCTGTACCGGAATTTCAGGGGAAGCAATACCCGCCCGTTTTTTTATATCTGTATCATTTTCACGGTTTGTCTGCTGTCTGCTAGCAGATTTCCGCTCCCGCCGGCATATCCTTTTCCGGTGTGACCAGTGCCAGATTTCCCTTGTCATCCTCCGCGCAGAGGAGCATACCTTCTGACAGGACTCCCGCCAGCTTCGCAGGTTTTAAGTTTACCAGTACCATGACTTTTTTGCCTACCATCTCTTCCGGAGTGTAGTGGGCTTTGATACCGGACACAATCTGTTTTACCTGACTGCCAATCTTTACCTGGGAGCAGAGCAGTTTTTTCGATTTTTTCACTTCCTCACAGGCGATAATCTCTCCTACCTGGAACTGCATTGCCCCGAACTGCTCAAATGTAATTTCCGGCTTCGCCTCGATATCAATGACCGGACCTTCCTCTTTTTCTTCTTCCACCGGAGGATGGAGCTCTTCTACCTTTTTCAGCACTTCTTCTACGTCCAGTCTCTGGAACAGAATCTCCGGCTTCTCTGTCACATGTCCGTCTCCAAGCTGCTCCGCGATTTTCTCGCTGGTGGATGGCATGAAAGACTCCAGAAGTTTTGCTCCCGCAGAAATTCCCTGTATCAGATTCCAGAGAACTGTCTCCAGGCGGTCCTTTTTCGCCTCGTCTTTTGCCAGTACCCACGGCATCGTCTCGTCAATATATTTGTTGCAGCGTTTGAACAGGTTGAAGATTTCTGTGATGGCATCTGCCACGCGCAGTTCCTCCATCTTCGCCTCCACCGCTTTGGGAATCTCCTCGATAACACGCTTCAAATCCGCGTCCACTTCCTCGGCTGCGCCTTTATCTGTCACGGTTCCGCCGAAATATTTGTTTGTCATGGATACCGTACGGTTTACCAGGTTTCCAAGGGTATTCGCCAGGTCGGAATTTAACCGCTCTACCATCAGTTCCCAGGAAATAACCCCGTCATTCTCAAAGGGCATCTCATGGAGTACGAAATAACGCACCGCATCCACTCCGAAGAAATCTACCAGCTCATCCGCATAGAGTACATTTCCTTTGGATTTGCTCATCTTGCCGTCCCCCTGCAAAAGCCACGGATGTCCGAAGACCTGTTTCGGCAGGGGCAGTCCCAGTGCCATCAGGAAAATCGGCCAGTAAATCGTATGGAAACGGATGATGTCTTTTCCAATCAAATGCAAATCCGCCGGCCACAGCTTGTTGAACTGCTCTGTGCTGCCGCCCTCGCAGTCATAGCCGATTCCTGTGATATAGTTTGTCAGCGCATCCAACCATACATAAATCACGTGTTTATCGTCAAAATCCACCGGGATTCCCCATTTGAAGGAGGTTCTGGATACACAGAGGTCCTGTAGACCCGGCAGAAGGAAGTTATTCATCATTTCGTTCTTGCGGGAAACAGGCTGTATAAATTCCGGATGGGTGTTGATATGTTCAATCAGCCTATCCGCATATTTGCTCATTTTAAAGAAATAAGCTTCTTCCTTGGCAGGCTGAACCTCCCGCCCGCAGTCCGGGCATTTGCCGTCCACAAGCTGGGACTCTGTAAAGAAGGATTCACAGGGAGTACAGTACATTCCCTCGTAGTACCCTTTGTAGATATCCCCCTGCTCATACAGCTTTTTGAAAATCTTCTGCACCTGCTTCTCATGGTCGTCGTCCGTTGTGCGGATGAATTTGTCATAGGAGGTATCCATCAAATCCCAGATTCTCTTAATCTCCGCAGATACATTGTCTACAAATTCCTTTGGCGTGATTCCTGCTTCCTCCGCCTTTAATTCAATCTTCTGCCCGTGTTCATCTGTCCCTGTCTGGAAGAATACATCGTATCCCTGACTCCTCTTGTAACGTGCAATCGCGTCGGCGAGCACAATCTCGTATGTGTTCCCGATATGCGGTTTGCCTGATGTGTAGGCAATCGCTGTTGTGATATAATATTTTGGTTTCTCTGACATACTTCTCTCTCCTTTGAATCTAAAATAAATCGTTCCGTTTACGGAACTTTCGCGCCGGGTGCGGTCGCTTCGGCGACACCTTTTCCTCTTCGCGCCCGTGCGCATCGCACGGATTTTTTATTCAATGGGGAACGAAGTTTCCCATTGAATAAAAAAATCCCGTCTTCTGTAAAGAAGACGGGTCATAACCGTGGTACCACTTCTTGGTTCATCCCTGCCTCACGGCAGAGACCTCTGTAAGTGCCTGAACACTTGCCGCTGTAATGGGCGGACCCATCACATACTTACATGGAAACTTCACATGTGCAGAACTCTCTGCTGCTTTTCGTTCCTTTCCAGCTCGTATGCGCTGCTCAAAAGCCATCTTCCGCCAGTCTCCATACATCCCCTCTCACCTGCCGGGATTCTCTGTGATATGTCCAAAGGCGTACTCTCTTTTTCATCGCTTTTCGTTATTGTAGTGAAAATCGTAACACAAAAAACTTTCGTTTGTCAAGCCCAAAGGCAGCCCCTATTTCAAATCCGTATTTTGAAGTCTTCGTATCAGCAGACGCAAACGCCGCTGTGAACTTTCAAAATTCTAAATCCGCATTTTAAAATCCTCATACCCGAAGCGCTTCACGACTTCAAAGCTTCCGTCCTCTTTTTCCAGAACGATGTCGGGAAGTTTCATACCGTTAAAGGTATTATTCTTCACCATCGTATAAATCGCCATATCCTGAAATTCCAGCCGGTCGCCGCATTTTAGAGGAGCGGCAAACGCATAGTCCCCGATTACGTCCCCTGCCAGACAGGTAGGACCTGCCAGCCGGTATACATAGGGCTTGTCTTTCATGCTCTCTTTTTCCGCCGGGTTTCCGGAACCTTTTAGAGGCGGACGGTACGGCATCTCCAACACGTCCGGCATGTGGCAGGCTGCGGAGGCATCCAGGATGGCAATGGAAATGTCGTTTTCCACTGTCTCCATCACTTCTGTCAGCAGGATTCCCGCATTTAAGGCAACCGCCTCCCCCGGCTCCAGATAGACGGAAACGCCGTAAGTATCCTGCATATGCCGGATACATGTTTTCAGCAGTTCCTTGTCATACCCTTCTCTGGTGATATGGTGCCCGCCGCCGAAATTCAGCCATTTCATCTGACGCAGCCAGCCGCCGAACTTTTCTTCCACCGCATCCAGCGTGGTTTTTAAGTCATCCGCGTCCTGCTCGCAAAGGGTATGGAAATGCAGTCCGTCCACCCCCTCCAGCAGCTCGTCTGTTATCTGTTCCGCCGTTGTTCCCAGGCGCGAACCCGGAGCGCAGGGGTCATAAATGGCATGCCCCTCCTGGGTGGAGCATTGGGGATTGATGCGCAGCCCCACGCTCTTCCCCGCGCTTAAGACTCTCTCTTTATATTTCTGAAGCTGTCCCGGAGAATTGAAAATAATATGGTCGCAGTAACAGATGATATCATCCATTTCCTCCTCCCGGTATGCCGGAGAGAAGATATGATTTTCCTTTCCCATCTCCTCAAATCCCAGCCGCGCTTCATAAAGCCCGCTGGCTGTCGTACCGTCCAGATACTCTCCAATCAGAGGGTACAGGCTGTACATGGAAAATGCTTTCTGCGCCAGCAGAATCTTACATCCGGTCTCCCGGCAGATTTCCTGAAGCTGTCTTACATTCTCCCGGATTTTTGCTTCCTGTATGATATAGCAGGGCGTGCGCAGCCCGCTCTTTGTCAGTACGCTCATATGATTACTCCACCAAGTCAGGATTTTCACTGATTTTCCAGGGCAGTCCCCAGCGGTTCAGGGCATCCATGAACGGGTCGGGGTCAAATTCTTCCATGTTGTAGACGCCCGGCTTTTTCCATGTCCCGGTCATCACCATCATTGCCCCAATCATCGCCGGCACTCCGGTGGTGTACGCCACTGCCTGGGAGCCGACTTCCTTATAGCACTCCTGATGGTCGCATGTATTGTAAATGTAGAGCTTCTTTTCCTGTCCGTCTTTCTTTCCGATGAAAATGCAGCCGATGTTTGTCTTTCCCTTTGTGCGCGGACCAAGTGATGACGGGTCCGGGAGCACTGCCTTCAAGAACTGCAAAGGCACGATTTCCTGTCCGTTGTACATGATAGGCTCGATGGAGGTCATTCCCACATTCTCCAGACAGCGCAGGTGGGTCAGATAGCTCTCCCCGAATGTCATAAAGAACCGGATTCTCTTGATTCCCGGAATATTGAGAGCGAGTGATTCTATCTCCTCGTGATGGAGCAGATACATATCCTTTTCCCCGATTTCCGGGAAATCATAGACTCTCTTGATTTCCATGGGCTTTGTCTCCACCCAATGCCCGTCCTCCCAGTAGGAGCCGTTTGCCGATACTTCCCGGATGTTAATTTCCGGATTGAAATTGGTGGCAAAGGGATAACCATGGTCTCCTGCATTGCAGTCCAGGATATCAATATAGTTTATTTCGTCAAAATAATGTTTCAGCGCATAGGCGGAGAAAACACTCGTTACCCCTGGGTCAAATCCACTGCCGAGCAGCGCTGTAAGCCCTGCCTTCTCGAATTTCTCCCGATAAGCCCACTGCCATTTATACTCAAATTTCGCCGTATCTTCCGGCTCGTAATTCGCCGTGTCAATATAATGCACTCCCGCAGCAAGGCAGGCATCCATAATCGTCAAATCCTGATAGGGGAGCGCCAGATTCAGCACTACTTCCGGTTTCTCTCTTTTTATCAGCTCTGTGAGTTCCTCTACATTGTCCGCATCTACCTGCGCAGTCGTAATCTTTGTCTTTGTACTTCCCTGAAGCTTCTCCTTGAGCGCGTCACATTTTGACACCGTTCTGCTGGCAATGCACAGCTCTGAAAACACCTCATCATTCTGACAAATCTTGTGAATCGCCACACTCGCTACGCCGCCGCAGCCAATCACCATAACTTTTCCCATATTTTCCACTCCTTCTTCATTTTTATTATCTTCTTATTATCTCGATATCGCTATCAGCATTTCCCGGATAATCTTGCATGCCACCGCTGTGGATACCCCGCTCTGGTCATAAGGCGGACACAATTCGTTGACATCACAGCCAATCAGATGACACTGGCTTACCACTTTTGTCACCGCATGCATAAGGCTCATGAAACTGATTCCGCCCGGTTCCGGCGTCCCTGTGCCGGGGAAAAAGGACGGGTCCAGCACATCCAAATCCACGGTAAAGTACACCGGAGCATGTTCTCTCTTCAATGCAGCGAGGGTATCCTCCAGCCCTTCCAGACAAAACGGATGGAAGTCAGTGTGTCCTGCCTTCGCCCACTCAAACTCCTCTTTCTCACCGGAACGGATTCCAAACTGATGGATACGCCCGTCCCCCAAAATGTCCCAGCAGCGGCGAAGCACGCAGGCATGAGAGAGTTCCACGCCCAGATAGTCTTGCCGCAAATCAGTATGCGCATCAAAATGGATGATGTGCATGTCCGGATATTTCTCTGCCGCCGCGCGCACACTTCCCAGTGTCACCAGATGTTCCCCGCCAATCATAAAGGGAAGCTTTTCATCTTTCAGAATCTGCGCGGTGCACGCCTCAATCTCTTTTAACACCAGCGAAGAGTCCCCGATAGCCAGTTCCAAATCTCCGCAGTCAAAAATCCTTTTCTCTGTCAAATCCGCATCCTGGTAGGGACTGTATGTCTCTAAACCATAAGAGTCGCTGCGGATTGCCTGCCCGGCGAAACGGGTTCCCGGACGGAAGGATGTGGTCGAGTCAAAGGGCGCTCCAAACAGCACGATATCCGCCTCTTCATATTCCGCATCACATCCCATAAAGTTTGTAATATTCTTATTCCACATCTCTCAACAATTCCTCCACATACACAGGCAGGGCGAACACGCCCGCATGGAGCCTGGGCTCATAGTATCTCGTCTTAATGCCCAGCAGCTTCCACTCCACCTTCTTCAAATCATCCAGGGGATGATAGACCTTCGAGGCAAAACCAAACAGCCAGTGTCCCGATGGATAGGAAGGCAAATGCGCCTGATACACCCGGCAAATCGGGAAGGTACTCACAATCCGCTTGTGCATGCGCTGGCACTGGTACGCCTCCTCCTCATAGAAGGGGCTTTCATTCTGATTTATCATGATACCGTCTTCCCGCAGCGCATTGTAGCAGTTCCCGTAAAATTCCTTGGTAAACAAGCCTTCGCCCGCGCCGAATGGATTGGGGGAATCAATGATAATCAAGTCATAGCTGTCCGCTTTGGAGCGGATGTAGCGCACCCCGTCCTCGTGGAAAATACTCACGCGGCTGTCCGTGAGACTGTTGGCAATCTCCGGCAGATATTTCCGGCAGACCTCCACCAAGAGCGGGTCAATCTCTACCACATCAATGGTGCGAACGGAATCATACTTGATGAGTTCCCTCACAACGCCGCCGTCTCCTCCGCCCATGACAAGTACGTCCTTAATCTCCGGGTTTACGGCAAAGGGTACATGGGTAATCATCTCGTGGTAGATGAACTCGTCCTTCTCCGTGAGCATCAAGTCCCCGTCCACCACCAGTATTTTTCCAAATTCTTTCGACTCCAGCACGTCAATCCTCTGAAACTCGCTCTGCGCGCTGAATAACTGTTCCTCAATACGGATGGAGAGCTTCACCCCGTCCGTATGCATGTCTGAAAACCACATTTCCATATTTTTTACCCTCTTACTACATTCAAACACTCTATTTTTTCATCTTCCGGTCCGGTCAGGGAACATCCCTTCTCCTTGGCGTAGAGGATGTAGTCGATGATTTCATCTGTAATCTCCTCCCCCGGCGCCAGAATCGGGATTCCCGGCGGATAACACATGACAAACTCACTGCAGACACGCCCCTTGGCTTCCCGGATAGGAAGCGCTTCCTTCTGTGCGTAGAAGGACTCCTGAGGTGTCATCACCACTTTCGGGGAAATATATTCCTGAGAGAGCATACCCGTCTTATCCTTCTGGTATCTGCGCCGCAAATCCGCTAAGGCGCTCACCAGACGCTCCACCTCCAGCTTCCTGTCCCCGATGGAAAGGTAAGCCAGCACATTTCCCAAATCTCCGAACTCAATCTGGATGTCGTACTCATCCCGCAGAATGTCGTAAACCTCAATCCCGGCAAGTCCGATGTCCAGCGTGTGGATGGACAGCTTGGTGGGGTCAAAATCATAGATACTGTCCCCATTTATCAGTTCTCTGCCAAAGGCATAATAATTCTCAATCTGGTTAATCTCCATCCGGGCGTACTCCGCAAGATTTACCACCCGTTCAAAGGATTCCTCCCCCCGGAGCGCTAAGTTTCTCCTGGAAATATCCAGACTGGATAAGAGCAGGTAAGAACCGCTGGTGGTCTGTGTCAAGTTGATAATCTGCCGCACATAACCCGGATTCATGCCGTTTCCTGTCAGCAAAAAGGAACTCTGGGTGAGACTTCCGCCCGATTTATGCATGCTCACCGACGCCATATCCGCTCCCGCTTCCATTGCGGACACCGGCAGATTTTTTCCGAAATAAAAATGCGTCCCGTGCGCCTCGTCCACCAGCACCTTCATGCCCTTCTCATGAGCTTTCTTTACAATCGCCTTTAAGTTAGAACAGATTCCGTAATACGTGGGATTGTTGACAAATACCGCCACCGCATCAGGATTTTCCTCGATGGCGCGCTCCACCGCGTCCATCTTCATCCCCAGCGAGATTCCCAGCTTCTGGTCCACATCCGGGTTCACGTAAATCGGTTTCGCGCCGCAGAGCACCAGCGCATTGATGGCGCTGCGGTGTACGTTCCTGGGCAGGATGATTTTATCGTCCTTCTTACAGCACCCTAAAATCATGGACTGTACAGACGAGGTGGTTCCCCCTACCATCAAAAAGGCATGCTCCGCACCAAACGCTTCCGCCGCCAGTTCCTCCGCCTCCTTAATGACAGAGATGGGATGACAGAGATTGTCCAGCGGTTTCATGGAATTGACGTCAATACTGACGCACCGCTCCCCCAAAAGCCCTACCAGCTCCGGGTTCCCCCTGCCGTGTTTATGTCCCGGAACGTCAAAAGGTACGACCCGGTTTCTCCTGAATTTTTCCAATGCCTCATAGATTGGGGCGCTTTTCTGTGATAACTTTGCCATGTTTCTCCTCCCAGAGGTTTACTATGAATAAAGAGTTCCGCTTGCGGAACTCTCGCGCCGAGCGCGGTCGCTTTAGCGACAAACTTCCACTGCGCGCGAGTGCGCATCCCGCGGAGCGTTTTATTTAATAGGGAACGAAGTTTCCTATTAAGTAAAAAACACAGGTGAGTCAGCTTACGCTTCGTGCCGCTTCACCTGTGTTTATATCCTGTATCATTCTTCGCTTTATTCCTACGGATGTAACAGATATTGGACTTAGAGTCTATATAGCAAATATTTTTACTTTTACTACTCTTATTGACCGTTTCACAAGCTTCGTTTGTCACGAATATAGCGCCGGGATACACCGGCGATACCGGTTATAAAGTAACCAACTTATAAAATCTGAGTTCCTCACTCAATCAATAATGCAGCTTGCGCCGCGTAAAATATTTGCATGGAGAACTTTCCAACTACCTGCTTTCCATACATTCTGTATAGTAGCACAGAAAATCATAAAATTCAAGAAGTTTTACTGCCGTTTTTACACATGTTACAGTTCGCAGGTACCTGCGAACTGTAACGATTTCAGCCCATTTAAAATGCATCTTCGATGCATGGGGCTGAAATCCTGCGATTCACCATACTGGCGCATAGCTTGACAGCTAGTGTCAAGCTTGCGAGTGAACAGTACCCATCTTCCCCTTCCCTGCGTCACTCTGCTTTGGGAAAGATTACTTCCACTTTAAACAAATCCCCATCCAGATAGAGATTCAACTCTCCGCCCTGGAGTTTTGTGAGGCTCTGGGCGATGGAAAGTCCCAGACCGCTGCCTTCGGTACTCCGTGAGAGGTCTCCCCGGATAAAGCGCTCCGTCAGTTCATCGGCGGAAATGTTAAGCTGCTGCTCCGAAATGTTTTTCAGGGAGAAGCGGACATGTTTCTCATCCGTCATCAAATCCGCATAAACTCTGGTGCCCGGCATAGCATATTTTGCCGCGTTGCCGAAAATGTTTTCCAGCACCCTCCAAAGTCTCCTGCCGTCTGCGTACACAACCGCCTTTTCTTCGGGAAGTGTGGTTATCATAGTCAGGTTTCTCGCTGCGAATTTCTCTTCAAATTCTCCTTCTGTCTGCTGTACCATCTCCGCCAAATCAACATTCATAAGTTCCAGACTGATATTGCCGCTGCTGACTTTGGACGCTTCCACCACATCCTCTGTCAGTGTCTTTAAACGCTGCGCCTTCGCCTCCAAAATCTCCAGGTATCCGCGTATCTTCTCATCCTGAAAATTCTCCCTCTTTAAAAGGTCCACATAGTTGATGATAGAAGTAAGCGGCGTCTTGATGTCATGGGATACATTGGTAATCAAATCGGTTTTCAGGCGTTCGCTCTTTACGCTCTCCTCCACCGCGCGGTTCAAACCATTTCCGATATCGTTTACCCGCTCTGCCAGCTCCCGGTTGCCCCCTCTCAATCCCTGAGTAGAAATCTGATAGTTCAAATCACCTGAAGCAATCTTTTCAATCCCCTTCTTGATGCGGTTCTTTGCCACGGCGTTTGTCACAACAAAATAAACAACTGCCAAGTCCGCCGCAATTGCCGGAATCACGAAAAATGGATGCCATCCCGTGACGACACACATAAAATGCAGTGCGAACAGCCCAGCTAATGCCAGAACCTCTCTCCAGGTCACAGAACGATTCCTCCAGAACAGTACAAAGAATTTTATCATCAAGCGGAGCAGGCTGTCCTTCCACAGCGACCTTGCCTTGATTCTCCTGACAAGACTCAAATACCCTGCCAGGAAGCAGCATCCGGTGATAAATCCATATATACTCAGCACAATAACATCTCCCGTATCTGCATAGATTGTGGAAAGTCCGCTGAAATACACATAAGGTCCGTGATTATAAACATTTTCGGGATAATAATAGTTCATCGAGTAAATCCCTGTCCAGGCTGAGGACAGCAGTGCCGTAAAGCCCAGCCATATACCGATAACGACCGCAGCAGCGATTTCCGTTTTCCATCTGTCAAAACCATTCAGATGTACTTCTTCATCCTCCGCCCTTCTCCCGGCGATACATGTCAGCCATACGAGGCTTAAGATAAGACCAGACACCGCCGCGATTTCCAGAAGCAGGCTCGCCTTCAAGTAGGGAAGATTCTGCTCATAGCTTTTTTTGAGGTTGTAAAATTCATCCTGTATGGGGAAATCAGTATCCACCCATGCGGCAAATACAAAGTTGTCGTCCTTCGCCCCATCTCCGATATAGTGTTCCGCCATATCATGATAAGTGCCCGCGGAGATTTCTGTATTTGTCTGGAAATCCACGAGTTTCGGATAGATGACCACATACTTGTTGTTCCCCGCCGCCATCATCTCCTCGATATGTTTCTCTGCCTGTGCATAATCCTGATACTCTGCTCTGTTGGTAAACACCTGCTTCGTATCTGTCTTCACATACATATAAGTAAAGTTTGTATTGCCTTCCTCGTAAACCTTGGAATTATTCAGATACGTATAGAGTGGACTGTATAAGGTATAAAGTGCGTTGTCCAACATCTGGTATATATCTGTCAGCCTTCCGTTGAGAGCCGGCGTCTCATTTACAATATCCAACAAATTTTCTGCTCCTATGGGAGCATACTCTTCCTTTAAGGAAGACCCGAAGTTCCAGCAGTCCGTATATATTACTTTCCCTTCAGAATCCTCCACACGGATTTCCCCATATCCGGGAGATGTGCGGTATCCGTTTTTCAGTTCTTCCAGAACTTCCCCCAGAGGTTCTCCATCTGACACAATACGGATTGCCCCCGCCTCTGTCATTTCCATAAATTCGTCCAGATAATAATAGTAGTAGCCTCCCTCTGGTTTTTCGCAGACAATGACGCCGGTCTCTGTATAAAGAGGGTCGGAAGAATTCACGTATTTCTTGCCCCAGTCGTATAAATCCCCCAGATAATACGCCACTTTGGATTCATTTTCCCCTGAAATGGTCCCATCCTCCGCATACTCCATGATATCTACGATTTTCTTCTCATCATATTTTCCGTCTGTCTCGAAATTCTCTTTCCAATACTGCTGGTCCAGTATTGTATAAATAGCGTTTTCCATCGCATTCCGAAAGTCCGCGGATTCCTCGTATTCCGGCTTGTCAAGGCTCCATGTCTCTTTCTGGAACAGATTGCCGGAAAACGCCGCCAGCAAAACAGTGCTTATCATCAGCATCGTCACACTCGCAATTGCCAGCAATACAAGCACTGTTTTTATAAGAGGTTTTCTATACCACTTTTTCATAATGCTCCTTTCCGGGAGATGTTATATCTTTTCTATCTTATATCCGACTCCCCAGACCACTTTTAAATATCTGGGCTCTTTCGGATTGATTTCTATCTTTTCCCGTATATGCCGGATGTGCACGGCTACCGTGTTGTCCGCACCTATGGCATCTTCATTCCAGATAGATTCGTAAATCTGATTGATGGAAAAGACTCTCCCCTGGTTTTTCATCAATAACAGTAAAATATTGTATTCAATCGGCGTCAGCTTTACCGGCTCTCCATCAACCGTCACTTCCTTCAAATCATCGTTGATTCGTAAGCCTCCGGTCTCATATACCGTGTCTTCATTTTCCTTTTTGCTTCCGCCAAGCTGGTTGTAACGCCGAAGCTGTGACTTCACGCGCGCCACCAGTTCCAACGGGTTAAAGGGCTTTGTCACGTAGTCGTCCGCTCCGATATTCAGTCCCAGAATCTTATCCGCATCCTCTGACTTCGCCGACAAAATGATAATCGGGATGCTGTTCTTTTCCCGGATTTTCAGCGTTGCCCGGATTCCGTCAAGACGAGGCATCATCACGTCCAGAATCAGGAGATTGACCTCCTCCTTCTCCAGAACTTCCAAAGCCTCGATTCCGTCATATGCCTTCAGGATGTGATACCCTTCCTGGGATAAATATATCTCAATCGCCTCAACGATTTCTTTGTCATCGTCACATACCAAAATATTATACATTTTCATCACCTCCCTTACAGTATACATGATACGGGAGATTTTTTAAGGTCTGATTGGGGAAAATCTTATGAAATTATTAATTATGGAATAGAACTGCCAAAAATCATATTATGGCACCAGACAAAAACAACGTATTTATGGGCTTTTCTGCATGGTGTGTACCATTGATATCGGCATTGGTTTTCTCTACTAGTATCACGATAGTGACATTTTTGGACGCTTTTACTAGTGACATTTTACTAGTGTCACTGGAAAGCCCGGAATCTCTCCGATTCGATAGGTCAAAGGTCGCGTTTTTCTGCTCCTTCTACTCCTCTTTAGTCTGTCTGCTCGCCTAATTGCCTTCCCCGCGGTCATGTCTGTATATCCTTCATGGTTCTTCATCATAAACACCCCAGCTCCTTCTCCGCCCATCTCAATGCTTCTCTTTCTACCTCACTTGTCCATGTCTCATTGAATCGCTGTACTCCTATATGACGAACAGAGGCAGAAGAAAGATATTCCTCATAGTATCGGCGGTATTTATATCTGTGTGAGCGCTGTTTAAGCGTCCGCACAGCTTTGTCTTGAATCTTCTTTACATTCTGTAGACCTATTCCGAAACGCTCACCCGTCTCTTTCAACGTCTTCCCTTCCTGGTATCTCAACCGGATAACAGCGGGCTGATTGTTTGGCAGACCATCCACAGCAAGCCATAACTCCCGCTTCATTTCCTCTGTATCCATTGCTTCGATAACATTCTCCTCTATTTCCACATCCGATGAAATGGTGTCCCCTATGGTAATATCTTCATCCGTTCCCGGCATAGGTTCATCAAGGCTGCGTATCTGCCTCATATGAGCCACTTTCTTAATCTGGTCGAGTTTTTCCCCACTGACACCCAAAAGCGTGCTCATTTCACTGTCTGTGGCTTCATGACCGTAATACTTGCAATATTCTCCGGCAACCTTCTTATATCGCTGCGCCTCGTCCACAGCATGGGAAGGAAGCCGCACCGTCCGGCAGCAGTTATCTACATAGCGCCGCATACGCTGCTTTATCCAAAAGGCAGCATAATTGATGAACAAAATCCCTTTATCTGCCTCATAATGGCGAGCAGCTTCATAAAGTCCGATGAATCCCTCTTGCTGTAAGTCCTCCATTTCTGCAATTGAGGAATACCTTCGGGCAATCATGGCTACAAACGCCTTATTTTGCTCCCAAAGATTCAGCATGTCCTCCGAGCTCTGTCCCTCTAGTTTCATTCTGGCAACCAATTGTTCATTGTCCATCATACAGACCACCTTTCAAAAATGCCCCAGGCGCAAGAAAAAAAACGCCCAGGGCACTCTTATTCGATTTTCAGCGTGTGTTTTTTTTCGCAGTGACGGCGGGTAGGACGATTTCATCCGTGGTGGGGGAGGTATGCCCCCTATTGTTCAACGGATTCAAAACCTCCGCCTATGCTTCCGTCCCTGTCGGGTAGTAGTAGATACCCTTCTTTTTATTATCCATTACAAAACAGTCGTAGCAGATACGTCCGGTCACAATCGTCCCACTTGACAGCGGTGTGTCGTTATGAGTCCCATAGTCCTCTAATTTTACAGGTGCCACTGTCGCGCTGGGGTGCGCAATCATAAAACCAAAATATTTAGGTAATCTGTTTGCCGGAACCTTCACGACTTGGCAGCCGTCAATTGTCCCCACTACACCCAGCCTCCTCATTTCCGCTGCTACTTCTGTATTATCGAATACATCCGCTTGCTTTAGCAGCTTATAACTTGCGGGTGGGACTACAATAACTCTGTCTGTGTCCGGGACTTCTGCGTCATCCAGCGTCTCACTTCCTGCAAGGATGGCATCGTAGATGTTCGACTTTGTGAGTGCTGCCGCTGTCGCTGTCGTTCCTGCACCTGCAACCATCTTTGCATACACATAAGTATCTACCTCTGGAATGACTACCTCCCTTAATTCTCTGGAAAGAGCGGAAGCCGCCGCTACCTGTCCCTCTGTCTCATCCTCATCCAACTTATCCACATTAAAGATAAAGCTGCGGTCTTTGGAAAGTACCATTTCTTCTGTCTGCGCGCTTAAATCCTTCAGTACGCCATACCGTGAAATGCTCTCGGTCTCGCTGTCATCCCCGTTACGGTTCCTTGAATAATCATTGAGTCCTACTGTACTAATCTTCCAGATGGCTACTGTGTGAGCACCTGTCCAATCAAAGTCCTGGTTCGTCAATAATGACGTTTTACTCTCTTCTTTAAATGCTTCATCTGTATATGGTGCGAATTTTTTTGCTAATTCTATAGACAATATCAAAACCTCCTACTCATCATCACCCACTATTTCATAGGGCTTAGGCTTATGTTTCGGATTGCGGAAAGCGCTTGCGACTGCACCATCTCCGTACATGTTGGGCTCTGTTGAAGCCAACGGCGCACTCTGATGACCGCACCCTTTGAATACCTCCATCACTCGCCCCGCCTTTTCCTGAAACGCCTTGCTGTCATCTGTATCAATTACATCCAGAAGCTCCACAGGTAAACCTTTGTCCAACAGGTACTCTTTACAGTCCAGCCTGCTCTCTTTCCGTCTTATGCCCGTCTCCATTTCAGCAAGTTCCTGAGCCCTGGCTTCATTTTCACTGTTCTTCTCCGCTGCCGCTGTTGCCTTCTGACGGCTCAATCGTTCTCTGACAATCCGGTCAACGTCTGCCTGTGTGAATTTCTTTTCATCAGCGCCCTGCGGCTCATTTTTAGATTCAACCTGTTCCTCTGTCACATTCTGTCTTTCTTCCATCTTTTCTCTCCTCCATTTTTCCGTTCGAGTTACGTGTCACCAATACAAAAGGCGCGGAAACAATCGCAGTCATGGCACACTGCAATCATTCCCACGCCCTAAGGCTTACACTATCAAAGCAAGGAGTTAAGCTTCTTTAGTGCGGTCTCTGTATTGTTACATAAATTATACAACACCTATATCTTTATTGCAATCTCTTTGTTTCGATATATGCCCTTTTATACTGTCCCTTCTGGGGCTGCAGCTTCCAGGACTTCACTACAGGGAGCAGCAGCCGAATCACTTTCGCCAGTTCTTTATCTTCTGTATAGGATATCCTTATTTTTACGCTCACACTCTTCCTCCTGTTCATCCAGCAGCATAATATATGCTGTATCTTCGTCCACTCCGTAAATATCCATGATTTCATACAATCTGAATCTTCTTACTTCATTCATGCTGCCGCCCCTTCCTTCTGGCGCGCTCTGCCCGCTTACCGTATATATAGCCAAGCACAAAAATGTCACCGGCTGCATCTAATGTGAATGAATACGGTCTTGCTTCGCTAATCTGTCGAATCTGTTTTCTCGCTTCACCATTCAACCAAAAGATTTCAGAGCTGTGCTGCTCTCCCAACAGTCTCATTGTATCGTTCTTCTGATAAACGCTCGGCGGGAGTTCTCTTCCATATACATCTTTCATATTTCCTCTTGCTCCTCTCCTCAAATTTCTGTTATTATGTATCTGTATCCTTTCTAATGCCCTGCCCGGCTTTAGGGATATATCACCCTGTAGGAAGTTATTGCTCCCTACAGGGCTTTTTTTTACGTTTAACTACATACATTGTAAACTTTATAGTTTACTCTTACTCGTCAACCACTCCTATATACAGTGGAGAAACCGTCCAGTACGGTGCAAACCCTTGTAAATACTGGGCTTCATTTACTCGGCGGTCACCGTCCAGTACGGTAACTTGTACTTGCGTACTCGGCGGTCACCGTCTAGTACGGTAACCCCTTGTAAAATAAGGCTTTTAACCGTACTCGGCGGTTTTCCCAGTGTCTTTAAGAGCAATGATAAATTTCTTGGGTTTAAATCCTACAGACCACACCCTAGTGACATCATCTTTCTTCAATGCCGTTTTTGCGTCTTTTAATGCATGTTTACTGATACTGTTCGCCGCTGCCAATTCGTCCAGCTCTGAAACCTCCATTTCTTTGTGCTCCGTGAGTGTCTCAATGATAAACTCTTTCGCGTCTTCCACTACTGGACGAGTATTCCGATTCCGCACGTCCTCCTCTATAAACTCCCGGTCTTTCTTCGGTGTATAGGCTTTGAATACCGGGACGCACTCGTCAAGTTCGTACAAAACAGACCTCTCCAGTCTTCCCCAGTTTGATTTTTCATGCGATATATAGCGAATGTCACTGTCCTGTGTTATTCCAGTCATCAAGACCGACCTGGAAGAATCCCATATATCCGAGCTATCCGCTATCCGCTTCCTTCCCCACACACCAGACTGCTTATTTGCGTGCGCTATAATGATTGTTGTAAGTCCATACTTCTCACCGTAGCCTATCAGAGGGGAAAAGCACTTCCTCATGGCGTTTCTGTCTCCCATGCGTAAATTCGCAGGGACGAACGCCTGTAATGGGTCAAATACGATGACTCCCGGCTTATGCGTTTCGACAATCTCCCGCAGCAGCTCCCCGTCAAAATTGAGGTCAACAAACCTGTCATCTTCTGGAGATATAAAACTGATACGCTCCAAGTCTGCGCCGTTCACCTCAAGCCTTGCCCGCAAAACATACGACCAGGAGTCTTCTGCTGATAACACAAGAACGTCCTCCGGCTCACTATTGAAGGGGACTTGTCCACCAAGGAGGAACGACGGTCTCCCTGTCGTTATGCTCGCCACAAGAGAGCACCATATTGATGTCTTCCCTACACCGCCCTCGCCCGCTATGGTGGTGATTCCGTATCTGGGGATGTACCCAGGTATGAGCCATTCCGGTTCTTTTATGCTTACTGCACTGGCTTTCACAATTGTCGGCGGCTTCTTTAGTTGTCTGGCTTTTCCTTTGTCGCAGACAATGCCGTTTTTTTCTGCTTCAATAATTCTAATTTCTTGTTCAATAGCTTCAATTTCTTCGTCGATAGTCCCGATAGTCCCGTTTCTTGTTGCTTCCGTGACTCATTCACCACCTTTCTTTTCAGATTTTCAAATTCCTTCACACATTGCCCTCTGTACCACTGTGCAGCACTCTTCATTTCCTTGTCATGCTCTTCCTGCCACTCTGACCGGACAGCCTCGTAATGTTTCCATGCCCTACGACACCCAAGACTTTCGAGCCGTGTGAGTGCGCCCTCTGCGAATCCCGGCGTTGTAATTTCATAACCGAGGATTTTCTTAAATGTACTCTTATAGAGCTTCATTCCAGGCACCAAGGACTCTATGAATGTTTCCGCATTTGTCTGACTGTCTGGTGCGCGAGGTTTCCACTCAAACATCTCCTCCAGTTTCCCGGACTGCTCCAGCATGTCCATTTCTGCGCAGATTTGAGCGAAAACATCGTTAGACACTCTCATGACCTGCTCCTCTCTTTAAATGCTCTCATGCGCTCATGGTCGATGGCGTCCTCCGGCTTGAGCCCTAAAGCCCGGCAGACCTTCCCGAATCGCTCCATCTTAACCATATATCCCTTGCGTACCCGGTACACAATACTGACAGATACCCCGGCTTTGTCCGCAATCTCCTGCGGAGACATGCAGGACGCCACCATTGCATTAATAATCACTTCTACTCTTCCGCATACCATGTTGTTTCCTCCTCTCTCATGCCAATGTCAGTGCAACCTTCATGACTCAACTGGTTAATAATGCCCCATGCTTGAAAATCACTGTATGCTGTCCGGGTGATTTTCCTGCCCTTATACTTCGCCGTTATAATATGTTTCATGTCCTGCTCCTTTCAAAAAATCCATGCCCTACGTGAGGATTTTTAATCTGAATCGGTTTCTTTGGTAACTTCTCCGCTTTTTGGTCTATGCCCGTGTCTATACGCATAAAGAGGGCACTTTTTCACAGTGCATAGCCTAACTTCTCTTGTCTGCCCGTTACAGCAATCAAGGCACTTCGCCCGAATTGCTTTCATTGGTGTAAGCTTTGTCACATCCTGCTCCTTTCTGTTGCGATGTCGCAACAACTCATCTTCTGACCTCATGCCCTGCCCGCTATGTCAGATTTCTGTGTCAATAATTTCCGTTACATCTACGCCGAGAGCCTTGGCAATCTTTCCGGCTGTCTCTGGTCTAATTCCTTTGCCTCCTATCGCGCTGCAAAGCGTTCCTTTTGCTATTCCAGCCGCCTCAAGGTCTTTCTGTCCCATGCACGCCCTTGCTCTAGCAAGCTCATACTTCTGTCTATTGATTTTCATTTTATTTTTTTCACCTCTCTTCTCTAACACACACTTTTGATTGTTACAATAACATTCTAACACCTTCATTTGATTGTGTCAACACGCAAACACAAACTTTTGATTGCGTTTCATAGGTCTGGATGTTATACTTATTTTGAGGTGAATAAAATGGAGAACGGAAAAAATATAAAAGCTGCCCGCATTTACAGAGGACTAACACAACAAAAGTTGGGTGAGCTCTGCGGACTCGCAACCGGCACGATACAACAATATGAATTAAACAAACGAAATCCTAAAATTGAACAAGTTGCAAAAATAGCAGACGCGCTAAATCTGGCGTATAATATTTCAGGACATGGCGCAATATCTTTTTATGACTTTGTAGATACAACCAACCCAGACTCAAAAGCCGTTGATTTCAATAATCAACAATTATCTTCTGCACCTGCTACCAAAGAAAAAAAAGAAGCTATGCAAAAAGAAATGCAAGAAATAATACGGAATGGCATTTCGATGGATTTGACAGCTAAAGAACTCAGTATTGTCAATAAAATGAAGGAGCTGAATGACGCCGGACAGGATAAGGCTGTTGAACAGGTGGAAATGCTTGCCAAAATCCCTGAATACCGCAAAGACGCCGAATAACCGCACCAATTTCATCTTCTGACCTCATGCCCTGCCCGGTAGAGAAAAGGAGAATGATAACATGGCACTGATAACATGCCCGGAGTGCTCCGGGAAGGTGTCTGATAAGGCATATTCTTGCCCTCATTGCGGTTATCCCATGAAAGACGGGATAAGCTCACCCTCACAACTGAAACGCCCAGGAAAGAGGCGTAAGAACGGTACAGGGACAATAGTAAAGTTATCCGGCAAGAGACGGAATCCCTTCCAGGTGCGTGTAAATACTCGCATTGATGAGTGGGGATATCCCCGGTATGATGTGCTGGGGACCTTCCCGGACCGTGTATCTGCGGACATTGCTCTCGCGGAGTACAATAAGAGCCCTTATGATGTCGGCAATAGAAAAAAGACGTTTGAAGAGGTCTTCCGCGAATGGTATAAGTGGAAGTACAAGAAGTCTGTGGATACTCCAAGCAGAAAGACAAACTCTCAATACTGCTGCATAGCTGCTTATAAACACTGTGAGGCTTTGCACCATCGCAAATTGTCCGAGCTCACCGTTCTGGAGCTTCAAGCGACACTCGACCAGTACAACCTCTCACACTCTATGCTTGAGCACATTAAAACTCTGCTAAATCAGATGTACAAATATGCTCTGCAGTTTGAGATTGTGGATAAGAATCGCGCAGAGTTCGTCCAGATTACCAAAGAGGATGATACAGAGAAAGGCGTCCCTTTCACGAAGGAAGAACGTCAAAAGTTATGGAATCACAAGGACGAGCCTTTTGTAGACACCATCCTAATTTACATTTATTCTGGCTGGCGTATCAATGAATTGGCAAGGATGCCGCTGGAAGACATTGACCTGCAAAGACGGACATTTACCGGAGGACTCAAGACCAAACAGAGCCGTCACCGCGTTGTACCGATTCATTCAAAAATCTATGACATGGTTAAAGCTAGGTATAACTCACGCTTCAAGAGTCTAATCTACCACGATGGCGCGCAAGATATATCAGAAAATGATTACCGGAAACACTTCAAAGAGGCGCTGCTAACCTGCGGAATTACCAGCGAGCACACGCCCCATGACTGTCGGCATACCTGTAACATGATGATGGATGACGCGGAAGTAAACCGGACAGCCCGCTACAAAATCATGGGACATGCCGGGAAAGATGTAAATGAGCGCACTTACTCACACAAAGACATAGAGAATCTACGAAAAGAACTTGAGAAAATTTAATTTTATGCATGAGTATGACCTGCACTGCCGTACTCATGCATTTTTTTACTAGTCTTTTAATAGTATCACTTTTTAGAGAAAACCGCGTATTTACGGGCTTTTCCCGCTGTTTCATTTTATGAAATTATTAATTATGGAATAGAACCGCCAAAAATCATATTATGCTTTGTGCTGTGATAACTCTTGTTATTTACATATCACGCAAAAAGTAACGCCCTCTGTCTGGTAAACTAAGGCGTTACTTCATGTAATAAATTATTTACCGGCGGCTAGGTTTCAGCTAGCTATCGGCTCCCTTGTTAAGTATATTATAGTCAATATTTCAGTATGTGTCAAACATATCTTCCTCTGCCATCTTCTGACTTCATGCCCTGCCCGGTAGAGAAAAGAAGACCAACTATTTCAGCAGCCATTCTAACACATTCAACTGTTTAATCCCATTGTGTGAGATGAGCGGGACAAAATCCATCGTCAGGAGATATTTCGGATTGTGGTCTTTTACCGCCTCCAGCGGGGCAAGCTCTCTTTCCAGCACCTTTCCATCCGCGCTGACAACTGTCTGCGCCACCTGGTAATATTCTTCCCCTTCTTCTCCCACAGCGATAAAATCGATTTCCGCGGTTCCTGCTTTTCCCACATGGATATCATATCCTCTGCGCAAAAGCTCCAGATAAACAATATTTTCCAGAATATGCCCTATATCTGCTCTCTTGCTGCCGAGCAGATAATAACGAAGTCCTAAATCGCACAGATAGTATTTATGACCCGTTGCCAAATATTGCTTTCCCTTGACATCGTATCTTCCCACCCGGTACAAAATAAAACTGTCTGTCAGAGCTGTCAGATAATGCTCCACCGTGTGTGATGACACCTTCCGCCCGGCAGATGTCATCGTATTAGCTATTTTTGTGGCGGAACTAAGATTCCCCACATTGTCAAACATAAAGCGTATCACACTGTCCAAAAGCCCCGCATCGGATATACGGTATCTCGCCATCACATCTTTTAATATAATAGAAGTATAGATGCCTTCCAGGTAAGCATGGATGTCTCTTTTGCGCTTGAGCTGGAGAATATACGGAAAAGAGCCGTTTTGAATATAATTTTGATACTTAATCAGCAAATCGGACTCTCCACCCAGGGCTGATACATATTCCCTGAAAGAGAGCGGGAGCATTCTGATTTCCACATAGCGCCCTGCAAGCAGCGTCGCGAGCTCTCCTGACAACAAATAAGCATTAGAACCGGTGATATAGACATCGCAGTTTTTCTTAATAAACAAACCATCCACAGCCTTTTGAAATTCCGGTACAGCCTGCACCTCATCCAAAAAGATATAATTCATTCTATTAGGAACTAATTGCTCCTTTACCATATTATAAAGCTGCATGTAATTCTGAATGTCATGGTAGTCCGGATCCTCCAGATTCATGCGGATAATCTGCTCCTCCTCTACCCCGTCCTTTTTTAAATACTCACAGTAGATATCGAATAAGGTAGATTTTCCACAGCGCCGGATTCCTGTAACCACTTTAATCAGGTCTTTTTCCCGAAAATTAATAAGCTGCTCCAAATAAACGGGTCTGTCTATGAATCCTGACATCTAATCCCCTCCTTTTATGAAATTATTTTATCATTTCTCTCTATTTTTGTAAAGTTTACGAAGTTCATTTCATATTTTCCTCTTTTCAACTTAATATATGCATTTCATTTCAGACTTATTCATATTATACAGCAACTTACCCTCGCTTTATTAAGAGAAAAAGTTTACTCTTTATTAACGTTGTCACCTTATAAACAATAGGAATGTAAAACGAGTACTCCCGGTCATTAATAATTTCTTCAATATTCATACACATTTTATTAATTTCTTTCTCACACCTCTATCACATTTTCCCTGTATAGTAATAAATATAGAAAGACAACAATCTTTTTATATAGATTCTTTTTCATACTTTTTCCAGTGCCGGAGGGATTCCTTCCGGCACCCTCCTTTTCTTCACCTTCCAAGCCCAATCCCCATATACTAATATGACAAGTTTTATTCTTTATAAAGGAGTTTTTCTATGAGTATAAAAGGACTTGACGTCAGTGAATTTCAAGGCGTCATTGACTGGAACCAAGTAAAAGCGGCTGGTTATCAGTTTGCCATGCTGCGAGCGGGATATGGCTTCGGGACCGTAGATGCGCAGTTCCACCGCAATGCTTCCGAATGTAACCGGATTGGCATGCCAATCGGCGTATACTGGTTCTGTTACGCTGTCAGCCCGGAAACTGCCGCCGCTGAAGCGGATGGCTGCTTGAACACCATCTCTTCCTACAGACTCGATTATCCGGTCTGCTACGATATTGAACAGGCAAGTATTGATTATGCTTCCGGTCAGGGTGTGTCCATCACCCCTTCTCTCGCCACACAGATTGTAAAAAGCTTTTGCAATAAAGTAGAGGCTAACGGCTACTATGCTATGTATTACAGCAACAAAAATTTCCTGAATACGTATTTTCCTTCTGACCTGTCAGAACGATATGCACTCTGGTATGCCTACTATACCAGCCAGTTTGACGGCACCAACTGCGGCATCTGGCAATACAGCAGCCAGGGCAGCATCCCCGGCATCAGCGGAAATGTAGATTTGGACGAAGGTTTCATCGACTATCCGGCTGTCATAAAAGAGGCAGGACTCAACCATTTAGACGGCAGCTCCCCGGCGCCATCCCCCTCGCCATCTCCGTCACCCTCGCCGGACTACATCACCTATGTAGTACAGCCGGGCGACACACTCAGCGGGATTGCTCTGCGCTATGGCACCACTTACCAGACACTGGCATCCTTGAACGGTATCTCAAATCCGAACTTAATCTATGCCGGCCAGACCATCAAAGTACCGGAAAACGGTTCTTCCTCAGGGCAAGTCTACACCGTACAGTATGGGGATACCTTGAGCGAAATTGCAGAGCGTTTCGGCACAACAGTCAGCGCGATTGCCTCTTTAAACGGCATCGCCAACCCCAATTTAATCTACGCCGGGCAGACACTACAGATACCATAACGATACATGAATACTATAGAAGTTCTTTAGAAAACCCTAAGAATTTTTCGTTATCTTTAAGTTTTTAAACATACTTTAGACACAATTGGGCATTATACTATAACACAGATAGTTGATTAACAACTATCTCCCCCCTCATAAAGTATAGACATCTTGGGATTTTTCCCAAGGTGTCGCACTTTACTCTCATTCCTTTAGATAACTATAACGACAACGAACCCCGTCAGCCGAGAGGTTGGCGGGGTTTCGCTGTATATATATCTTATTTTTCAATGTCTATGTTCTCCAGATATTCTTCCTCATCAGCCGGAATCAAATATCCAAAAACATTCTGTCCCAAAGCAGGTACTACAAGACTTTGTATATACCATTTGTCTCCATAGCGCAGAAATGACATTCCTCCCTGGAAGGTATCGCCGCCATATTCATATAATATCGCATATTCTTCCATTTCGTCTGCGCCATATATGTCTGCGCGCTTGTCATAGTTCTTCTCCTCCTGTGTGTCAGGCTCCAAATAATCCATGCGCTCTATCCTCAGCGTATCCAGTGCTTCCAAATCGCAAATCTTTTCTATTTCATCCACCATATCCTCATTATCATCCAAGAATATGTAATCTCCTTTCGTGTACTCTTCATCTGCCTGCAGACTAAAGCATATATTTGCAATTTGAGACGCAGCCTGTCCCCGCGCTTTCTCTTTGTTCATCTCTTTAAAAAATGTTTCCTCAGATGGGTAGGGAAAGGTGATACTCGACATCCAAACCTGAATCAACTCTATCTGTTTCTCAAACTGATAATTGTCTGCCATCTGGCTGCAGGCGAAAAAGGAGACTGCTTTTCTCACATTTCCTTCTGCAACTGCCTTTGTAAATGCTTCTGCGGTTTTCTCCGGCGTGTCGTATCCGATGTCTTTCGCAGTGTATGCGTTTCTTCCTGACAATGTCGGCAGAACAGAGAGATTCTGCAATACCAAAACAAGCACCAATACGACGATAATCCCAATCAGGCAAATGTTTATTTTTCTGCCTCTGTTATCCTTCTTGTTTTTCTTTTCCTGTTTTCTCTCTTGTACTTTTTCCTGCCGCACTATGACCGGCCGTCCGCAGTTCGGACAAAACTTCTCCTCGTTTCTTATCTGTTTTCCACAATTTCCGCAATACACTTACTTCCCTCCTCATTTTCCTGCAATGCACAGATTATCTGCGCACACTCCACTCCTGATAACACAATTTCATTATAAATTTGTCAGGAATAGACTGTCAAGCGATTGTACCCTGCCACTCTTCTTATTGTATATGGCTCATGATATATCATAAAAACTCTTTTCCTCCCTGCTTTTTCTTTTGCCTGTCCCATGCTATAATCTTTATATCGCAATTCGAGCGCACCGTGTGTCCGCTCTTTTCCAAGAACAACATTTAGGAGGATATATCAGATGAGACTTTATACTTATGAGAATCACGACGGCTGCAGCCGCATCGGTATCGGCTTTTCTTCCCGCCCCGGACAAATCTGGGACCAGGAAATTTTCGGACTTTCCTTTTCGGATATGAATGAGCTCATATGCGGCATGCCCCTTGACGAACTGCTCGCTAAAGCAGATATACAGAAGGCGGAACCCTCTGCTGCTTTGGACTTAGAGAATATCCGAGTCCTCGCTCCCATCCCTCACCCAAAGCAGGACATTCTCTGTCTGGGCATCAATTATGCGGAGCACGCGGTAGAATCTGCCCGTTTTCACAAAGACGCCTTTATGGTCAACCAGGAGAAGGCAGTCTATTTCAGCAAACGGGTTCATGAGGCGAGCGGTCCCGACGCTGTCATTCCTCTGCACAAAGAGGTGACAGACTGCGTAGATTATGAGGTGGAATTGGGCATCATCATTGGAAAAGACTGCCAAAATGTACCCCGTGAAGGTCTGACCGCCCAGACAGCCTCTCAATATATATACGGATACACGATTGTCAACGATGTGTCGGCGAGAGATTTACAGGTTGACCACAAGCAATGGTATTTCGGCAAATCGCTGGACGGTTTTGCTCCCATGGGACCCTGTATCGTGACAGCAGACGAGATTGCTTTCCCTCCTGTCCTGAATGTGACATCCAGAATCAACGGGGAAACGCGCCAGCAGAGCTGTACGGATTGTCTCATCCATCCGATTGACGAAATCATCTCCGAACTCTCCCAGGGAATGACGCTCAAGGCAGGCACCATCATTGCCACCGGAACGCCCGCCGGCGCCGGTATGGGCTTCACACCGCCCAAGTATTTAAAAGAGGGAGACGAAGTAGTCTGCGAGATTGAGGGCATTGGAATATTGCGAAATATCGTGAAATAACCGGGAGTTCATTGATTATTAAGAGGTATTTTATATTTTTTCGTTTTCTTTTATAATTTACTCATACTTTTGACACATTTACTCCTTATACTATAAATCAGATAGTTGATTAACAACTATCTCCCCCCTCATAAAGTACAGGCACTTGCAGAGGTGCCAACTTTACTCTCATTCCTTTAGATAACTATAAAACACAACGAACCCCGTCAGCCGGAAGGTTGACGGGGTTTCGCTGTAAACCCGCTGCTGACGCAATATCACCTGTTCAGCAAATATCCATTCTTATCAAATTTTTTCCGCAGTGCTATTTCCGTCAGGGGAATCACCGCTATGAGCGGAACCATCTGTACCCCGCACAGTATGCCTCCCACTGTCCCCACGGTATCTGCATCACGCCCAATCACGCACAGCATGACGACAACGGATACAGGCAATACTGCCAGCCCGCCTCGGTACCATATCTTTCCCGCATATTTATGGGCAAATTCCCATGTATCTCTGTTTTTCATGGACATAGACGACCTGTAGCCAAAGACGTAATTGATATCCCGCGGAGCTCTTTTCATAAAAAGTTTTCCGAAGCCAATCATCGTTGCCGGAATGAGTAAATCCATAACAAACATATACACCCAGAAAATCATCTCATCACCCTGTTTTTTTCAAATTTTGTCTCAACCTGTTCTGTCTTTATTATATCTCCACGTTCTGCACAGAACAAGCTGTAATCAGGAGTTCACTATTTGTTAAGATGGATTTTATATTTTTTCTCCTTCTTTTATGATTCCCTCATACTTTTGACACATTTTCTCTTTATACTATGTATCAGATAGTTGATTAACAACTATCTCCCCCCTCATAAAGTACAGGCACTTGCAGAGGTGCCAACTTTACTCTCATTCCTTTAGATAACTTATAAAACACAGCAAAAACCCGTCAGCCGAAAGGTTGACGGGTTTTTGCTGTGTATATCTCTTACATATCCAGATGTACAAATTTGCCATCCTGCAAAATCAGATATTCATATGGGTAAGAATCCTCCGCTTCATATGTAAGCTCCGGCAAGCCTATGATAAGGTCGCGTACGATGTCGCCTGCGACACCGTCTGCATTCTGCGCATTGGCGCGTATATTTTCACTCAGCGCAGTATTGTCTCCCGAATAGTTTTGTATGATTAAATTTGCAATGTCGTAGCCCTGGACAGCCTCATTGTCGGGCACCTCCCCATATGCGGCGAGAAAACGCTCGGTAAACGCATCATAAGCCTCTCCCTGCTCCACAGGGTAACCCGCCGGCACTACAAGACCAGAAACTTCACTTGCAACCTCCATTGTTTCGGCGCTTGAAAATGTAAAGTAAGCAATCTGTCCCACCTCCGGAAGTATCTCATTTATATTGGCAACAATGTCAGCCGCCCAGTAGGAACGGTAATATGGTACATACGCAATCTCCACATCCATGCTCTCCCATCTGTCCATCTCTGCCAAAAATTCTGCAGTAGAAAATGACTCGGAAAGCGAGCTGATTGTCTTAATACCGCTCACTACCGCCATGCGGTCGAAAGCCGTTGCCTCCTCCAGTTCAAACTCCGTTCCGCTGTGTATGATGCCGACTCTCTGCGCGCCAATCGCATTTACGTAAAGCGCCGCCGCATAGCCCAGATGCTCGCTGCTCAAAGAGAACGGGAAGAAGGAGGTATACTTTTCCTGCGCAGTCTTGGAATAGGACCCCTGGACAGCGAAAAATGCTTTGTCATTGTCATTCATGGTCCTCGCCGAGACGTCTGTCACCTCATAATCCTGCATAGAGATAACAGCCGTTATATCGGGGTTGCTTGCCAGAGAGTTATTGAGCTCTATGGATTCCTCAAAGTTTGTGGCCTCGTTGTAAACCTCCACACTCACCGCATAGTCCCCGTCGTATTCCTCAATCGCCATCTCTATGCCCTTTTTGTAGCACTCTATATTATAGTCCATATCTGCGCGGCACACCAGCGCGATGCGGATTGCCTGCGGGTCGCTCTGTGTTTGCTCCGCCCTGCAGCCCGCGAAAGAAATAACCGCCGTAACCGCAGCCAGCACAGACACGGCGCGCTTAAGTGCGCTCGTCCTTGCTTTTTTATCATATCTGCCGAATCGCAAAATCATAAAACAACCCTTTCCTTTCCATCAGTTCCTCGTAGGTTCCCTCCTCCGCGATTTGCCCGTTATCCATCATGACAATGCGGTCGCATTGCTGAACAGTGGAGAGCCGATGCGCAATCGCGATACGTGTACAGCCAAGTGAAGCGATATTTTCGCTCACCTCATTCTGTACAATATTGTCAAGCGCGCTGGTCGCCTCGTCGAACAGCAGTACCTGCGGTTTTCCGACAATTGCCCTGGCAATCAGAATACGCTGCTTCTGCCCTCCGGAAACACCGCCGCTGCCTTCGCTTACCATGGTCATCATTCCCATGGGCATCGCCTCGATATCCTCGGCGATTCCAGCCAGGCGCGCCGCTTCCCATGCGTCCTCCATCGTGCTCCACGGAGCCGTAATAATAATGTTGGAGAAAATATCCCCTGCAAACAGTTTCCCGTTCTGAAGGTCCACACCGATTCTCTGCCTCATGCTGCGCAAATCGAAGTCCCGCAAGTCCTCTCCATCGTAGTATATGGCGCCTGTCTCGGGCGTCTCAAATCCGATAAGCAGACGCATAAGCGTTGATTTTCCGCTGCCGCTTTTCCCCACGATGCCTACATATTCACCGGGAGAAATATGCAGACTGAAATTTTTAAGAACATAGGGCAAATCCTCGCTATAGCGGAAAGAAACACCTGACAGCTCGACCTCTCCATTGAGAGAAATTGCCTGCTTCTTATTTTCACTCGTCTCCGGCTGCGCCTCAAAAATCGGACGAACATTCTCCTCAAGAGGTTTTAAATTCGATAACTGCTTCACCACACCCGAAAGTGACAATAAAGCGGAGCTCACCATACTGTACGCGGCAGAGAACGCCATGTAGTTAGAAACCGTAACATCCCCGCTGCCGGCAGTGTAGTACAGAAGAATCGTTCCTCCAAGTGTAATGGCTCCCGTAATCGCTGCGTTCCATTTTAAAAACGCAGGCGGATTATAAGAGAGTCTGCCCTCACGGGAATACATTCCCGCCCATTGGGCAAAGGCGCGCCGCTCCGCTCCCGCCAGCTTTATCTTGGAAATCCCGCCAAACAAACTGAACACCATTCCATTCAGTTTATTCGAAATCGTTATGCTTTCTTTGAACACCTTCGTTTGAATCAGAGTAGAAGCTATAATGACCGCTAAGGTGGCAGCGATAATAATGAGCCCAGGCGCCACAAGCGATGGCGCGTACGTTGACATCTGAAAAATGTATACGAACGAAAACACCGAAGACAACGCTGTTGTCAGAACGGCATCGGTCAGTATCGACACAATGGAATTGATACTGCTCACTCTCTGCGACAGCTCACCTGCCGTATAATC
>OGQQ01000512.1_pt1 | contig 37474 bp, 32 predicted proteins | sample 1553281 | NCBI WGS metagenome assembly OGQQ01 (sample SAMEA2579937, study PRJEB22360) | human gut metagenome | biome: human gut; feature: human-associated habitat; material: faeces | place: Denmark | collected 2008/2010 | reverse complement strand
ATTTATGGGGGAGATGCAAGGGAAAATTACTTCTCTTTTTCTCTGTTATCAGCAGACATTTCGCACCTCACTTTCTACAATATTGAATCGTATAAATTCCGGTATCGCATTTGCAAGTGCCTTTTCTTTTATACGTTCATCTCCCGTCGCTGCATATGCCACTTCAACACCTGCAGAAAAATATAATTTTTCAAGCTTTTGGGAGCGAATATCATTATAATTTGTACAAAGAGGTACATCGTTCATCCTGGACAAGTAATCAATCATAGCCAGCAGATACATAGCTTCTCTGCACCATCTGCGCTCATAGAGCTTTCTTACTTCATCCGTCTCAAGTGTTTCGATAATAAAATCTATATCACCCATATCCTTTACATGATGGCATGTATTACTTTTAAATGTTTCAAACGAATATCTATAATCTACATTATCTGCACTATTATTTTCCAATATTGCGTCTACCGTTACATTAAGCACCTTGGCAATTTTATGCAGAGTTCCTGCCGTGCATTTATCAAGGTCTGCTTTTCCATTACAGATATCAGTAATTGTTGTCATTGCAACTCCGCTTTCCTTGCTCAAACGATACCTCGACATTTTTTCTTTTTCAAGCAAATCATTAATTATCATCTACTTCCCTCCTATTTATTAATATATCGGTCAGCCGAACCACTGTCAACAATATTATTTACAATTGATATATCTGAGAATTCCTGGGTCAAAATGATTTTAACAAAATCTTTCTGAATAGAAAATCCTGCACAGGTATTTTCCCATTAACATCCTCATATGCACCCCAAGGCACAGTGGAATTTACTTGTGCACTGGAATTTAAAATTTCAATTTAGCTATACGAAAAGAGAGCGGAACATCATCTGTCCACTCCCTTTCAAATACTCCACATACTTCATACCATACGCACTTATTTGTGATATGGTTCCCCATTAATGATCCTGTAGCTCCGATACACCTGCTCCAGCAGTATCACCCGCATCAGCTGATGAGGGAACGTCATCCTGGAAAAGCTTAAAGCATAGTCTGAGCGCACTAAGACTTTCCTTCCCAGGCCGATGGATCCGCCGATCACAAAGGCAAGATGGCTTTTCCCCTGGATGCCCAGACTGTCGATCTTATCCGCCAATTCTTCAGAAGACAGCATCTTTCCTCCAATCTCCAGCGTAATCACATACATGTCGTCCCTGATATATTTCAGGATCCGTTCCGCCTCCTTATCCCGGATCTGCTCTTCCACCGTTTCGCTTGCCTGATCCGGAGTTTTTTCATCCTGTACCTCAATGATCTCCAGCTTACAGTAGCGGCCAAGGCGTTTGCTGTATTCGGCGATGGCATCCTTTAAATACTTTTCTTTTATTTTTCCTACACTGATAACCGTAATTTTCATTCTTCCACCTTATCCGATATAATGATCCATTAAAAGCATCGTCATAAATCCAAAAATCAAGGCGTAAGTAGCCTGCCGCTCATAGCCATGGCTGTGAGTCTCAGGGATCATTTCGTCGCTGACAACATAAATCATAGTTCCACCTGCAAACGCCAGAGCAAATGGCAGGATTGCAGTCGCAACACTGACAGCTCCAAATCCTACCATGGTGCCGATGATCTCTATGACTCCGGTGAAGCTGGCAATAAAAAAGACGCGAAGCTTAGGTACACCGGCGATAATCAACGGTGATACGATCACCATCCCCTCCGGGATGTTCTGTAATGCGATTCCAACAGCAACCGTGATTGCATTGCTGATATTCTCATTGCCAAAGCCAACACCAGCGGCGATTCCTTCTGGAAGATTATGGATTGCAATTGCCAGTACAAACAGCATGACGCGGTTTAACTGACTTTGCTTTTCTGAATGAGCCTCCTGGTCCATACCTGTAATATGATGGAGATGAGGCGTCAGGCGGTCCACCAGATTTAGAAATATGGCTCCTGACAGGATACCAGCCAGCGTGACCCAGATATTGCCTTCATTTAGCGACGGTATGATGAGTCCGATCACGGCCGCGGCAAACATGACCCCGGCGGCAAATCCCAGAACTACATCATTAAATTCATGCGGTATTTTTTGAAATAAAAAGCCAAGCAGTACTCCTATGATCGTCGCACCGCCTACTCCAAGTGCTGTAATAAATGCCAGCTGCATAAAATTTTTTCTCCTTTTCTTTAATGGTTTTGGGATGTCTGCAGAGCCAGGCTGATACGCTGCTTTACCTGGATGCCTAATATGGACGCTAGTATAGCCTTTAAAACTGCTGTTGGTATAAAAGGCAGAACACAGGCTGTAATACCTGCAATAACAGAGCTTCCGGTAATAACAGTATAAAACAGAACACCTATAACGTAATTGGAAAGTGTTCCCAGAATTAGAAGCAATACAAACAGCAGCCGATTCTTAAATTCGATCCCCAGACCAATCAGATAAGCCATAATCGGAAAGGACACCAAAAATCCACCAGTTGGCCCTACCAGACTGGGAAGCCCTCCGGTAAAGTTCGAAAACACAGGAACACCAACCACGCCGATCAGAAGATAAACCAGCATAGACAGTGCTCCTCGCCTGGAACCGAGGATGATCCCGGCCAGGGTGACTGCAAAGGTCTGCATGGTCATAGGTACTCCCATAGGCATTGGAATAGATATCTGAGCCATAACTGCCGTCACAGCAGCCATGATCCCGATAAAACAAAAGTCTGAAACTGTTGATTTTGAACGGTACAAAAAATACACTCCTTTCTCCATCTTATCTGAAAAATATCTGTAAAAAGAATAAGATAAAAATAATCCCGGTAATGATTTTAATAAAAATTGTTGGTTCATTAAAATCTTTCAGATACACATTCGAATTCTCCAAGGGTATATCCGGATCGCTTCTCTTTTCCTTCAGCTGAAAACCGTCAACCACATGCTTCCATCCAGTGCGGTCTGTATAAACCTGCACATAGGGCGAACCAATATATTTTTGAAGAGGAATACGGTAGGGATCGCTTTTAATCGTCTGCACAGCGCCTGTCTGTGGATCCACGACTTCGATGATCATAAAATAAAATGTCTGACGTCTGCGTCTGCGCCCATCACTGTCCTCATAGTATTCGTCGTAATATTCCCGTACAATGTTCAGGATACGCCCCTTAAGAGGAGTACTTTCCTGCATACACTGCCGATGAAATCTTCGATAATAAAATGCCTTTTGAAATCGTCTTACAATTTGGTATAAAACTAAAATACCAGCTGCATAAAATAACAAGATTCTGGTTTGGAAACCAGACGTGATTGTCACTCTCAAGAGAAAAGAATACCATAGAATCGCAAAGAAAATAAGGTAAGTAACTCCACTAAGATCCTCATCTACAGTATAAATTGTCTTATGCATAATTATGCTCCTTTTTGACAATAGGGGACGTACACTTTTGCAAAAAGTGTACGTCCCCTGTTAATTATTTAGCAGACAAAAGTTCGTGGATACCTTTTGCGCCTGCCTTTCCTGCACCCATGGCAAGAATAACAGTGGCGGCTCCTGTCACGGCATCGCCGCCGGCGAATACGCAGGCCTTGGAGGTCTGTCCGTTTTCTTCCTCTGCGACGATACATTTTCTGCGGTTGGTTTCCAATCCTTTTGTAGTGGAAGCTATCAGCGGGTTCGGAGAGGTTCCAAGCGACATGATGACTGTATCTACTTCAATCTCATACTCGGATCCGGGGATCTCTACCGGACGTCTTCTTCCGGATGCATCCGGCTCGCCAAGCTCCATCTTGATGACTTTCATCCCTTTTACCCATCCATTATCATCCACCAGGATTTCTTTTGGATTGGTAAGGAGGTCAAAGATCACGCCTTCTTCTTTAGCGTGGTGTACTTCCTCTACTCTGGCCGGAAGTTCTGCCTCGCTGCGTCGATATACGATGTGGACTTCCGCACCAAGACGAAGCGCTGTTCTGGCCGCATCCATCGCCACATTACCGCCGCCGACAACAGCAACTTTCTTTCCGGCCGCGATTGGTGTATCGTAGAAATCATCGAAGGCTTTCATCAGGTTGCTGCGGGTCAGGTACTCGTTAGCTGAGAACACGCCGTTGGCAGTCTCTCCCGGGATACCCATGAACATCGGAAGTCCGGCTCCGGAGCCGATAAATACAGCTTCAAAGTCCTCTTCTTCCATCAGCTGGTCAATAGTGGTAGATTTTCCGATGACTACGTTAGTCTCAAATTTTACACCCAGCTCTTTTACTTTTTCAATTTCTTTCTTTACGACCTTTTCTTTTGGAAGACGGAATTCAGGGATTCCGTATACCAGCACGCCGCCCAGCTCATGGAGGGCTTCAAAAACGGTTACTTCATAGCCAAGCTTTGCCAGGTCGCCGGCACAGGTAAGTCCGGACGGTCCGGAACCGATAACGGCTACCTTGTGGCCATTGGTCTTTTCTGCCTTCTGCGGTTTGATATCATGCTCCAGCGCATAATCTGCAACGAATCTTTCCAGCTTACCGATCGATACCGGTTCTCCCTTGATCCCGCGGATACATTTACATTCGCACTGGGATTCCTGAGGACATACACGTCCGCAGATAGCCGGAAGTGCTGAGGACTCGCCGATAACCTGGTAAGCACCTTCAATATCCCCTTCTTTTACCTTAGAGATGAATCCAGGAATGTTGATGGATACCGGGCATCCCTGGATACATTTCGCATTTTTACAGTTCAGGCAGCGGGAAGCTTCTTCCATCGCTTCTTCCTGATTATATCCGTAACATACTTCTTCGAAGTTTGTCGCTCTTACCTTTGCATCCTGTTCTCTGACAGGAACTCTCTTTAACATATCAGCCATTAGTTGTCACCTCCGCAATGGCCACATCCGCCGTGATGGGTGTCGCCTTCCTGTAATTTCAGCATTGCACGGCCTTCCGCTGTCTTGTACATCTGCTGTCTCTTCATCGCCTCGTCAAAGTTGACCAGGTGTCCATCGAATTCCGGACCGTCTACACAGGCGAACTTGATTTCATCTCCCACGTGAAGCCGGCATGCCCCACACATACCAGTACCATCTACCATGATAGGATTCATGCTGACGATCGTCGGAATCTCCAGCTTCTTTGTCAGCAGACAGACAAACTTCATCATGATCATCGGCCCGATTGCAACGCATACATCATATTTGTTCCCCTGCTCTGCCAGTTCCTCGATCATAGATGTAACCATACCGGCATGCCCATATGTACCATCGTCTGTACATGGATAATAATTTCCTGCAACTGCTTTCATTTCATCTTCCAGAAGCAGCATGTCTTTGGTCTTGGATCCGATGATTACGTCCACATCGATTCCATGCTCTTTCATCCATTTTACTTGCGGATAGACCGGAGCTGCCCCAACACCACCGCCGACAAACAGAATTTTTTTCTTTTTCAGAGTTTCCAGATCCTCCTCTACAAGTTCGGAAGGACATCCCAGAGGACCGGTAAAATCACGGAAGGAATCTCCTGCTTTTAATTCAGCCATCTTATGTGTGGATGCGCCCACTGTCTGGAATACGATAGTGATCGTCCCTGCTTCCCTGTCATAGTCACAGATCGTCAAAGGAATACGCTCTCCTTTTTCGTCCATCTTTACGATGACGAACTGACCCGGCATACAGTGCCTTGCGACGCGAGGAGCTTCAACATCCATAAGATAGATCATATCAGCCAGCTTTTCGGCTTTTAATATCTTGTACATCTCGTTTCCTCCTAAATCTAAATTATGCTTCTTTCATAATAAAGTATCTACCGCAAAATATCAAGTAACTTCGCCATAATAACCAAAAATAAACATACAAAATCGTTAATTATTACACAAAAAAGAGACAGATACCTGCATATATCTGCCCCTTTACTCTAACGATTTTCCAAGGAATCAGTTTGTGATCCGCTCATAATTGCGGGTGGTGATCCCGCTGGAACGGCCTTCACCATTCACCAGGATTGCTTTAAAGATGGTTGTTCCCTCCGGCATTTCAATTGGTCCGGTATACTTGGTAGATGCAGTGGTGGGATCAGATTCATCCATTGTATAGTAAGCATCATATCCCTCCGGCACCTTGATCTCAATCTGCTTTGCCTCATCATATTGTCCGGTGGACGGTGATACAGCAGGTGCATCTACGATTGGGAATTCTACGGTGTAGCTTTTCCGAACCGGAAGGCTTGGAACTCCCCTGTCATCCACGGCAATGGCCGTGACCGTCGTGGTTCCCTCACTGATCTGGATCGGTTCCGTATATTTGGTAGATGAGGTGGTTGGGTCGGACTCATCAGTAGTGTAGTAGATAGTCTCACCGTCACCTGCCGTCAGAGTCAGCTCCTGGACATCCTCGAAGGTTTCCTCATCATCCAGACTAAAGGACGGCCCATCAATGATATATCCGCCCAGCGCTTCCTGTACCGTGTCACTGGCATCATCCAGGAGTTCCGGGATCTTTTCCTGTTGTTCCGTATCCATATAGAAGTTGACGCATGCCTCATAAAGATCAGTGTTATCTGTTTGCTCCTCCAGGCCAGTCCGAAAAACTGCCTCTGCCGCATCCAGATCATCCTGCGCAGCATAAACGCCGGACAGTCCGGTATAGGCTTCAGGCCGTTCATTATCCTTGGACATCGCCCGTTCAAAAAGGCTCTGTGCCTCACTGTAATTTCCCGCATCCAGCGCCCGGGTTCCCCTTCGCACAACACCGGCATACGAATTGCTGTATAAGAAATAAATGCCGGCAGCGATCAGGATCAAAAACAGAGCCATGATCATCAGCAATCTTCTTCTTTTTTTTCGAAGCGCTGCTTTTTTCCGCGCCTGCTGCTGGCGCCGACGCCTTCGCTCCATCTCCGGAGAGCTGCCGCGCCTTCCTGTACTGCGGTTTGTATTACTACTTGTACCCTGTCTTGTCCCGCGGCCGGTACCTGTCCTGCGTCCGGTATTCCGTCCGGTATTTCGAACAGGAGCCGTATCAAAAGCCTCATCCTCCGGTTCCTCACCGTCCAGAGACACTTTGATCTGTGCCGTAAGCATATCCTCCAGCGGATTATAATCTGGTACGATCCGCACTTCTTTTCCACAATGTTCGCAATATAATTCTCCATCCGGTATTTCATACCCGCAATATCTGCACTTCATTTTGCGAATTCCTCCCGGTTCTATTATAAATTCCTACGTTTGTTCCTTAAGAAATCGTTTCTTCAATATATTGTTCAAATTCTGCAGAAGTCATCAGCACCTTCCGGGGTTTGGTTCCCTCTTCCGGTCCCACAACACCTGCTTCTGCAAGCTGATCCATAATGCGCGCCGCACGGTTAAATCCAATTTTAAAAGTCCGCTGCAGCATACCAATGGAAGCCTTGTCTTTATCAATGATCAGACGTCCCGCATCGATGAAATGCACGTCCCTGTCATCCCCGTCCGGAGCGCTTCCGCTGCCTCCGCCGTTCCCGATGGAAGCGGTATTTACATGGTTGACAATCTCCTCATCATATGTAACATCACTATTGTGATCCTTCAGATATTCCACTACATTCTGCACTTCTTTATCAGTAACGAAGGATCCCTGTACACGGGCCGGCTTCTGATATCCGGAAGGATAAAACAGCATATCCCCTTTGCCCAGCAGTTTTTCTGCGCCGTTCATGTCTATGATAGTCCGGGAATCCACTCCCGAAGACACAGAAAAGGCAATTCTGGAAGGCATGTTCGCCTTGATCAGCCCGGTAATGACATTGACAGAAGGCCTTTGTGTAGCAAGAACCAGGTGGATTCCGGCCGCACGGGCCAGCTGTGCAAGGCGGCAGATTGCCTCCTCTACATCCCCGGGAGCTACCATCATCAGATCAGCAAGCTCGTCCACAATGATCACGATCTGAGGCATCAGCATCGGATCCTTTCCATCTTCTGCAGGCATGGTTCGGATCTTTTCATTATACCCCTTCATATCACGCACATGCAGGTCCGCAAAAGCCTGATATCTTCGGGTCATCTCGGCAACAGCCCAATTCAGGGCTCCGGCCGCCTTCTTTGGATCCGTTACCACAGGGATCATCAGATGAGGGATCCCATTGTAGACACTCAGTTCTACGACCTTGGGGTCGATCATGATCAGCTTTACCTCTTCAGGAGAGGCCTTATACAAAATACTCATGATCAAAGTGTTGATGCAGACAGATTTTCCGGAACCGGTGGCGCCGGCGATCAGTACATGAGGCATTTTGGCGATGTCTGCCACCACAACTTTACCGCCGATGTCCTTTCCGACGGCAAAGGATACCTTCGAAACACTGTTCTTAAATTCGGCAGATTCCAGCAGATCCCTGAGCATGACCGGGGAATTTTCCTTATTGGGAACTTCTATACCCACGGCTGCTTTTCCGGGAATCGGAGCTTCAATCCTGATATCCGCAGCTGCCAGGTTCAGTTTAATGTCGTCGGCCAGTCCTACGATCTTGCTGACTTTAACACCCATCTCCGGCTGCAATTCATACCGGGTCACAGATGGACCGCAGCTTACGTTAGTCACTGTGACATGAACACCGAAATTCTGAAGTGTCTGCTGCAGCTTCATCGCTGTTTCCCTAAGAGACGCATCTGATTCTCCACCGCTTCTTGGCCCGCGTTTCAGAAGGGATAACGGCGGATCCCGATCCGCTTTGACAGGCTTCTGCATCTGTGCTGTAGCAGCAGCGGCTACCACGCCAGCTTCCGCCGCGATAGCGTCCGCATCCATTTTGTTCTTTTTCTTCCGCACCGGCTCTGGATCCGGAACCTGTTCTGTTACATCCGAAGCGTCCGTTTCTGCGGATGCAAACGTAACCTCTCCATCCCGGTGAATCGGAAATTCTGCTTCCGCAGCTGGCATTTCTGCCGTCAGTTCTTTGACCTCCGGAGATTTCCTGGCCAGTGTCGTGTCAAAGGAGACGCCTCCCACATGCCGGTCACTTCGTTTAGCTCTCTGTCCGGACAGAGGTTTTTCCTTTTCCGTCTGCTTACTCTTTAAAGCTCTTTCAGTCCGCAGCGCCTGTGTGCGTTCCCGCCGCTTTGCAGCATCCTTTTTGGCCTTGTCATAGGCTTTGTCCCCTTGGGTTTTCACGCCCTGGAGCAGGGATTTCCCGGTAATGATCACAACACAGATGATCATCAAAATAATGTCTACGACATATGTACCCACAACTCCGATAGCCGGGGTCAGGATACTGACCAGGATGTTTCCCAGCATCCCTCCCTGTCTGTCGACAAGCTGCAGGAAGGTACAGACCAGAACCAGGAGCACGATTCCGGCTCCGGTCTTTACATATGCCTGGCGGTTTTCTCTGTTCGATATAAGAAATGTTGTCCCTCCAAACAAAAGAAACGGGATAACATATGTGGTCAGTCCGAAAAGCAAAAACAGAATATCGGAGAATGTCCCCCCTATAAATCCTCCAAATCCAAAAATGCTGACTAACATTAAAATACTGACGGCAAGGGCCAGCCAGATAATAATTTCATCTTTTAAAAAGTTTTGTGTGTTCTGCTTTTTGCTGCTCCCTTTTTTGCGCCCTCTCTTTTTAGATCTGGCAGCCATTTTTTAATTTCCCCCTTATAATTGGCAATACATATTTTATTATAGCATTTTCCGGAAATGATGTCATTACATATTTTTACACTTTTTCTGCCGTTCCAGACGGATCATTTCGTGCAGTTTTAGCAATGCATCGCTCATTCCGCCTACTTCATCAATCAGCCCCTCCCGCACTGCATCGCGTCCTTCCAGCAAAGTGCCTACATCTTTAACCAATTCTGTAGGGTTTAGCATCAGTTCCTCAAGGCGCCTTTGTGAAATTCTGGAGTGAGCAACAAGAAATCGGGTAATCCGATCCTGTGTACGGATCATGTTCCGCAGACTCTGCTCCACACCGATAAACATTCCATTTGAGCGCACAGGATGGATGATCATGGTGCCGCTTGGTACGATAAAGGAATATTTTGCCGCCACAGCCAAAGGCCCGCCTATGGAATGACTTCCGCCCAGCACCAGGGATACAGTGGGTTTGCTCAAGGAAGCGATCATCTCGGCAATGGATAATCCCGCCTCAATATCCCCGCCCAGTGTATTTAAAAGAATCAGAAGCCCTTCTATCTCATCACTGTCTTCGATCTCCGCCAGCATGGGCAAAAGATGCTCATACTTTGTAGCTTTTGTACTGCCCGCGACAGATTCATGCCCTTCAATTTCACCAATAATCGTCAGAAGACGGATTTTATGCTTTCCCTCTCCCTGTTCCAGATCCAGGCTCCCCGTTTCCCTGATCTGTTCCTGCTTAACTTCTGCATTTTCCATAAAAACACCTCCATACTTTTTATTAGTATGGAGGTGTTTCAAATTTTTTATACTTCTTCCAATGCCTGACGAAGGTCTTCGATAATGTCATCAATATGCTCGATGCCTACGCTGAAGCGAATCAGATCCGGCTGTACACCCGCTTCCAGGAGCTCCTGGTCATTCATCTGGCGGTGTGTATGGCTGGCTGGATGAAGGACACAGCTTCTGGCGTCTGCCACATGAGTCACAATGGCGATCATCTTTAAGCTGTCCATCATGCGGACGGCAGCATCTCTTCCGCCCTTCAGACCAAAGGTGATCACTCCGCAGGTTCCGTTTGGCATATATTTCTGTGCCAGCTCGTAATATTTATCTCCCGGCAGGGACGGGCATTCTACCCAGGCCACCTTTTCATGACCTTTCAGATATTCCGCCGCCTTCCGTGCGTTTTCACAGTGGCGTGCCATACGCAGATGCAAAGTTTCCAGACCCAGGTTCAGAAGAAATGCGTTCTGAGGCGACTGGATAGATCCCAGATCACGCATCAGCTGAGCAGTCGCCTTTGTAATATAGGCGCCTTTGCCGAATTTCTGTGTATAGACGATTCCGTGGTAGGTTTCATCCGGAGTAGTCAGTCCCGGGAATTTGTCTGCGTAAGCTTCCCAGTCAAAGTTTCCGCTGTCCACAATAGCCCCGCCTACGCAGGTGGCATGTCCGTCCATATATTTCGTGGTAGAATGAGTTACGATGTCTGCCCCCCACTCAAAAGGACGGCAATTGATCGGTGTTGCAAAAGTATTGTCTATAATCAGCGGCACACCGTGTGCATGTGCTGCCTGTGCAAATTTCTCGATATCAAGAACAACCAGCGCCGGATTCGCGATTGTTTCTCCAAATACCGCCTTTGTATTCTCCTGGAAAGCCGCGTCCAGCTCCTCTTGGGAGCAGTCCGGATCTACAAAGGTCGCATCAATCCCCATTTTTTTGATCGTATGCGCATACAGATTATATGTGCCCCCGTACAGAGCAGATGCACACACGATATGATCTCCGGCCGCAGCGATATTCATGATCGCATAGAAACTGGCAGCCTGTCCGGAAGAGGTCAGCATGGCTGCCGTGCCGCCTTCCCGCTCGCAGATTTTTGCGGCCACCGCATCATTTGTGGGGTTCTGGAGTCTGGTGTAAAAATATCCGGATTCCTCCAGGTCAAACAGACGTCCCATCTGTTCACTGCTGCTGTATTTAAATGTGGTGCTCTGGTAGATCGGCAGCACTCTTGGTTCGCCGTTTCCCGGCTGGTATCCGGACTGGATACATTTTGTCTCCATTTTATAATTGCTCATATACTACTCCTCCTTAACGTATCATCCGTTCCCGGCCCGGCAGGATCAATGTCTGGAAAAAGAAAACCATGATCTCTTAAAGCCGGAAGAAATTTTTTCATAATCTGACATGCCGATTTCCATCTTGGTTACCTTTTTCTGGTTCCATTTTTCCACCATCATTTCCGCCAGCTTCTCGCAAAGAGGATCCCTGGTATGTATAAACAGCGGAACAACATAAACCACCATGGCCAGATTAAAATTCAAAGCATATTTTTCCTGGTCTCGTTTGGAAAACTTCTGTATCTTCTGGAAGGCATATTCCGGAATGATTTCAGCGAATTCCGTAAGCGCTTCCTCGCCCATGTCCGCACAGCAGGAAGACACGCCGGAAAGCAGCTCCCGGTAGCTGTCGTATGCACGCAAAAAAGCCGGACTATAGGTCTTTTTCTTGAACAGTTTGATTTGTCTGAGCATTTCATCAAACATCTGCTCCAGTTCCTGCTTCAGACTTTCCACAGACTTTTCCATAGATATTTATTCCTCCCAGTTGTGATATACATCCTGGACATCATCATCGTCATCCAGCATATCCAATGTCTTCTGGATTGATGCAATATCCTTTTCATCTGTCAATTTTACATATGTCTGAGGAATCATCGTTACCTCGGCAGAAGCCATGGGAAGCCCCGCTTCCTCCAGAGCCATACGAACCGCACTGAAATCTTCCGGAGTGGTCATGATCTCATAGCTGTCCTCTTCTTCTACAAAATCTTCTGCACCTGCGTCCAGCGCCTGCATCATCAGTTCATCAGAATCTCCCTCATACTCTTCCTTATCAATAATGATCTGTCCCTTTTTGTCAAACATAAATGAAACACAGCCGGGAGTGCCTACATTGCCATTTCCTTTTGTAAACGCATTCTTTACATTGGAAGCGGTACGGTTTTTATTATCTGTCAGAGTCTCCACAATGATGGCTGTTCCGCCGGGGCCATATCCTTCATAAGTAATATGCTCATAATTTGCAGCATTGGCGTCACTGTCCGCACGCTTGATATTACGCTCAATCGTATCATTCGGCATATTATTGGCTTTTGCCTTTGCAATCACGTCACGCAGACGGCTGTTATTGGCCGGATCTGAGCTTCCGCCCTCTTTTACTGCAACTGCCAGTTCTTTCCCGATCTTGGTAAAGATCTTTCCTTTTGCTGCATCATTTTTTTCTTTCTTGTGCTTAATATTAGCAAATTTTGAATGTCCTGACATTTTAACTATTCCTCTCTTCGTATCTTATCTTTTCACACTCTTTCTATTCTATCACTCTTCGTTCTGTTTTTCAATCTTAACTCTCTGTATGATATTATTATCTACGGATAAAACAGTGAAAAGATAACCTTCGTACGCCACCTCGCACTTCTCGTCCTCGGCAGGGATCCGGTCCAGTTTGTCCACGAGGAATCCGTTCAAGGTCTCATATTCATCTTCTTCGAAAGAAATTGCCAGAAGATCTCCCAGCTCCTCCAGGTCCAGCATTCCGTCTGCCAGATAGCTTCCGTCTGCCTGCTTTGTGATCATCAGCTCTTCTTCATCATACTCATCCAGGATATTTCCCACGATCTCTTCCAGAATATCTTCCATAGCCACAATTCCTGAGGTCTGGCCATATTCATCCAGTACGACAACAATGTGATTTTTTTCCGCCTGCATCTTTTTAAACAGCGTATCAATGCTCTTGGTCTCCGGGACAAAGACCGCCGGACGTATGTAATCTTTTAACTCCGCTACCGGACGTTTTCGAAGACTTTCGTCCAGATAGCAGGTAATCGCCTCTCTGAGATGCAGAAATCCTGTAATCTCGTCAATGTCCTCATGATAGATAGGAAACCTCGAATAGCTCTCCTCCAGCATAAAGCGAAGAGCTTCTTCTAAAATTTCCTCCCCGTCTATCGCCACGATATTTTTACGATGTGTCATAATATCCTTGGCGTCTTTATCCATATAACGGAAAATATTCCGTATCAGCACCGCCGCCTCTTTTTGCATCCCGTCATCCAGCTTCTCATCCTCTGCCTGGAAAATATTTTTCATTCTCTGGAATAAACTACCCTCTTCCATAATCTGTTTTCTAACTCCTTTGCTATGTATGAAGCTCTAGGCTGATTTTCAAAGCTTCATCTACTTTCTTCATAATTTCTTTATCCAGATGGCACACCATATCTTTCAGACGCTGTTTGTCAATAGTGCGCACCTGTTCCAGCAGAACCACCGAATTTTTGACAATCTGATACTTTCCTGCATCAATCTCTACATGTGTCGGCAGTTTCGCCTTGTTCATCCGTGACGTAATAGCTGCACAGATAATAGTAGGACTGTGTCTGTTCCCTACATTATTCTGAATTACCAGCACCGGCCGGATGCCGCCCTGTTCGGATCCGACTACCGGACTTAAATCAGCATAAAAAATATCTCCTCGCCTTACCTGCACTTCTTTCACACTCCGATATATTCAAGATATATTCAGTATTTCCATCTTTTCAAGAAGTATTCTACAGGAAAGGCACATGTACATCAGAACCAGTCCATTTGCTCCGTAATTTCTCCATGCCGGTAAAATTCTCTGGGAACCCGTTTGCCAATATCACAGACAAACTCATAATTAAACCGGCCGGACAGATCGCTCAACACTTCTACCGGAAGCTCTTCCTCTCCATCACGTCCTACGAGAATAACCTGGTCTTCATAAGCCACATCATCAATCTCTGTTATATCCACCATCATTTGATCCATGCAGACTCTTCCGCGGATCGGGGCTTTCTGTCCTTTAATGAGTACATATCCCTTATTGGAAAGGCCGCGCGGATACCCGTCCCCATACCCGACCGGAATGGTCGCAAGTTTCGTTCTGCGGTCAGTAACATATGTTCCGCCGTAACTGACAGGAGTGCCGGCCTCTACCCATTTGACATGAGCCACATGGCTCACCCACTGAAGGGCTGGCTTAAGAGGAACATTTGCTTTGTTTACTTCTCCGGAAGGATATAGTCCGTAAATGGAAATTCCCGCTCTGACCAGATCCATATTAGCCTCCGGAACATCAATAATGCCCGCACTGTTAGAACAGTGGTAGTAGGAAAACTGAACCCCTTTTTCCTCCAGACGCTGCTTCATCCAGAGATAAGCGTTCAGCTGCTTTTCTGTAAAGCTTTTATCTTCTTCGTCCGCCTTTGCAAAATGGGTAAACATGCCTTCCATCTGAAGATGAGGCATCTTGCTGATCCGTTCAATAGCGTCAGCGCTCTCTTCACAGATCGGGAACCCCAGGCGAGACATTCCGGTATCCAGTTTTATATGGATGTGCACATCTTTCCCCATCCTGGCGGCAAGATCTGAGACTTCTGCAGCCATCTCCTCCGTATAAAGGGTCATTCGTACTTCATGTTCTATCATGGCTGCACGCTGGTCCGGAAAAACAGTTCCCAGAACAAGGATCGGTTTTTCAATCCCCTTTTTCCGCAGGATCACGGCTTCATCCAATGTAGCCGTCGCATATCCCCAGATATAGTCTTTCTCCTGCAAAAGCCGTGCAATCTGCACTGCTCCATGTCCATAGCCATCCGTCTTAAGAACAGAAATAATCCGGGTGCCTTCTTTCAGATTGTTTTTCATCATCTCCATGTTGTACTCAATCGCATCCAGATCGATTCTTGCACAGACTCTTGTATACTTTTTCATGCCGATTCCTCCTTTACTTGTTATGATTTATTATTTTTTTGTGTTTTCAGAATTTCTAAAAATGCATTGCCCACATGCCGGATCAAATCTCCCGCCATCACACTGTAAGGCCCCATCTCCTCTCTTGCCAGGTCTCCGGATAATCCGTGGACAAACGTTCCGAGCAGTGCTGCATCCATACACGAAAGCCCCTGGACCATAAGCCCGGCTGTAATTCCGGCCAGTACGTCACCGGATCCGGCTTTTGCCATAGCCGCATTGCCAGACAGGTTCAAGGCAGACTGTCCGCCGGATGCAGCTGTAAGTGTACGGGAATCCTTCAGGATACACACGGCGGGATGGGTATCTGTAAAGCGTTTAAGGAGTGATAGCCTTTCTTCTTTTATCCTGGAAACAGGAACATCAAGAAGACGTGACATTTCTTTCATGTGCGGCGTGATCACCACCGACGCTCCTTCCGGCAGATCGTCCCAGTATTCCGGATGCTCAGCCATCAGATTCAGTCCGTCTGCATCGATCAGGCAGGGAACAGATATGTGCTTCAGCGTGGTTTCCAGAATCCTCCGGGAGTCTTCGCCCATTCCGATTCCGGATCCGATACATACCGCGTCCGCCCATGCAAGCAAAGACAGCAACTTTTCTTCGTCATACCGCTCGTAGCTTTGGATAATAGCCTCCGGAAGAAGTGTCTGCAGGATCGTACGGTTTTCCTCCGCTGTATAGATCTGCACCAGCCCCGCGCCGCTTTTATAAGCCGCTGCCGCATTGAGATATGCGGCCCCGGACATTCCTTTGCTGCCGGCAATCACCAGCAGCTTCCCAAAGCTTCCTTTGTTAGAATCTTCCGGTCTTGCAGGAAGCAGCTTTCTATAATCTCCAGCATCAAGCGCATACACCGTATCCGGTGCTTTTTCTGCCTGTTCTGTGTTAATGCCGATATCAACAGCCACAAGCTTTCCGGCATAGCTTCTGCCCTCCGGCAGCATTAACCCGATCTTTTTCTTCTGGAAAGTCACAGTCATGTCTGCCCGAAACGCAGTCCCCAGCACCATCCCGGAATCAGCGGAGATTCCGGAGGGGATATCTACGGAGAATTTTACGCCGTCCGCCTCGTTCATCTGCCGGATTATCTGGCTGTAGTGTCCGGCAACTTCTCTGTTCAGGCCTACGCCAAACATAGCATCCACTATGATACTATATTCACCCGGAACATATCCGTCACAGATCTTTGTGCCGGTTCTTTTCAGCCTTTCGATTTGACAGGATGTCTCTTCTGTACAGTGAGATATGTTTCCTGCCATGCATACCTGAACAGTATGCCCTCTTTCCGACAGCATCCTTGCAATAGCAAAGCCGTCACCCCCGTTATTTCCTGATCCGCAGACCACACAGGGCTTTGAGAGGTCAATACCTTCCGCTTCCATAATATTTACACATGCTTCCGCCGCCCGCTCCATCAAGGTAAGGGAAGGAATTCCCAATGTTTCTATCGTGTAGCGGTCTGCCGCCTGCATGCGCTTTCCTGTCAAAAAATACTGCATGTCCCATCCTCCTGCTTGCGAAAACATAACCTGATCTGTCTGAACTTTCTCCAAAGATAGAAAAGAGCGTGTAAAAGCTGACCATATGAATAATGGCTGCCGTTACACGCTTCTTGTCTACTTTATTTGTGCTCTTCCTTATATCGGCTGATATTGTAGGATAACTGCATCAGACTTTCTGATAAATGCACATTTTCTACGATGACATTGTCCGGCAGGTTCAGATCTGTATGTGCAAAATTCCATATTGCACGAACTCCGTTGTCTACCAGCAGGTTTGCCACCTCGATCGCTTTTTCCTTCGGTATAGTCAGAACGCCGATCTCCACATCATTATCTCTGATAAAGGAACTAAGCTCATCCATCATACGAATCTGTACTCCGCGGATCGTAACGCCTTCCAGACGCGGATTTACATCGAAAATCCCTTTTAAGATAAACCCTCTGTTTTCAAAAGAAGTATAATTTGCCAGGGCCTGTCCAAGGTTTCCGGCACCGATGATGATAAAATTATGGTTCTCTTCCAGTCCTAAGATTTTCCCAATCTCTGTATATAGATATTTTACATTATACCCATATCCCTGCTGGCCAAATCCGCCAAAATTATTCAGATCCTGTCGGATCTGAGAAGCAGTGACCTTCATACGTTTGCTCAGATCACTGGATGAAATACGTTCCACTCCATTTTCCAGCAGTTCTCCTAAATATCTATAATATCTTGGCAGCCTTCTGATCACTGCCCGAGAAATCCCTCTGCTTTCCACTTGCCTTCACCTTCCATGTTTAATCTCACAAATATTATATAGAATTGTATTTATAAAGTCAAACTTTTAGTTGTATTTTGTCTTATTTTCGTTATAATGGAAACGGAAATATAAGGAGGAAATTATGATATTAGCATGTCATAAAATCAATAAATCTTTCGGGGACCACGTGATTATCCGCGACGGGTCCTTTCATATTGAAGACCATGAAAAAGCTGCGCTGATCGGGCCAAACGGCGCCGGGAAGTCCACGCTCCTGAAGGTTATCATGGGGGAACTCCCCTCTGACGGCGGAGATGTGGTGCTGACAAAGGGAAAGACCTGCGGATATCTTGCGCAGCACCAGGAAATGCAGAGCGGAAACACTATTTACGAGGAAGTAAAGCTGGCCAAAGCAGATATCATCGCTATGGAACAGCAGATCCGTTCCATCGAACAGGAGCTGGACTCCCTAAGCGGGGATGCCCTGTCATCAAGACTGGAAACATACACCCGCCTGACGGCCGCATTTGAGCGTGAAAACGGCTATGCCTATGAAAGCGAGATCACCGGCGTCTTAAAAGGGCTTGGCTTTCAGGAAGAAGAGTTTTCCAAAAAGGTGGACACTCTTTCCGGCGGACAGAAGACCCGTGTCTCTCTTGGCAAGCTTCTTTTGACAAACCCCGATATCCTGCTTCTGGATGAGCCTACCAACCACCTGGACTTAAATTCCATCGCCTGGCTGGAGAACTATCTTCTGAACTATCATGGAGCCGTACTGATCGTCTCCCACGACCGTTATTTCCTGAACAGAGTCGTGACAAAGGTGATAGAGATCGAGCAGGGGGAGCTGACCTGCTATCTTGGAAATTACAGCGACTATGCTGCGAAAAAGCAGCAGCTCAGAGAAGCAAGACTTAAGGAATACTTAAATCAGCAGCAGGAAATCCGCCATCAGGAGGCGGTCATCGAAAAGCTGCGCTCCTTCAACCGGGAAAAATCCATCCGCCGTGCGGAAAGCCGGGTGAAGATGCTGGATAAAATGGAACGGATTGAAAAGCCGGTAGAAATGGACACGGAAATCCACCTGACTCTCGAGCCGGCCATTATCAGTGGAAATGATGTCCTTACAGTCGAGCACTTAAGTAAGTCCTTTCCCTCGCAGAACTTATTTACAGATGTAAGCTTTGAGATCAGGCGCGGGGAGCATGTTGCCGTGATCGGTGATAACGGCACGGGGAAGACGACTCTGCTAAAAATATTAAACCAGGTCGTACCTGCCGACTCAGGCAGTTTTACTCTGGGAACCAATGTTCAGATCGGTTATTATGACCAGGAGCATCATGTCCTCCATATGGAAAAGACCATCTTTGAAGAGATATCGGATGCGTATCCGTCCCTTTCCAATACCAAGATCCGGAATGTGCTGGCCGCCTTTCTGTTCACCGGCGACGATGTGTTTAAACTGATCGGCGATTTAAGCGGCGGGGAACGGGGCCGGGTATCCCTGGCAAAGCTGATGCTTTCGGAGGCCAATTTCCTTATCCTGGACGAGCCTACCAACCATCTGGACATTGTATCAAAAGAAATCCTGGAAAAGGCTTTGAATGACTATACCGGTACCGTGCTCTACGTCTCCCACGACCGATATTTCATTAACCAGACGGCAACACGGATCCTGGATCTGGTGAACCAGACCTTTGTAAACTATATTGGAAATTATGATTACTATCTGGAGAAGAAAGAGGAATTAACGAACGCTTATTCCAGTACTCCGGACGTCTCTTCTGCCCCTGCGGCCACGGCGGCGGAGCCTTCGGCTTCAAAGCTTGACTGGAAGGAACAGAAGGAAGAAAAAGCCAGGGAACGTAAACGCCAGAATGAACTGAAAAAGACAGAGGAAAGGATTACCGCTTTAGAAGAAAGGGATCAGGAGATTGATGAACTGATGACCCAGGAAGAGGTCTTTACCAATTCTGTCCGCTGTCAGGAGCTGGCTATAGAGAAAGCTGGTATTGCAGAAGAATTAGAGGAGCTCTATCTGAAATGGGAGGAGCTGGCAGAATGATAAAAAACGGCAGATGCCGTGTTCCTTATCAGGGATACGCAGGCATCTGCCATTTTGTTTTTACAATTTTTCTGCAATCGCTTTGATGAAGTCTTCGCTGTTTAATACCGTCGGATCCGGGATCGTGGTGATCAGCGCCAGGTCCTTGGTCATCTTTCCTTCCTCGATCGTGTCGATAGTCGCCTTTTCCAGACGGTCTGCAAATTCCATCAGTTCTTTGTTTCCGTCCAGCTCGCCGCGTTTTCTTAAGGCTCCTGTCCAGGCAAAGATCGTAGCCACAGAATTGGTGGACGTCTCCTCTCCTGCCAGGTGCTTATAGTAATGACGCTGTACAGTACCGTGTGCCGCCTCGTATTCGTAGTATCCTTCCGGGGATACCAGTACGGAAGTCATCATGGCAAGAGATCCAAACGCAGAGGATACCATATCACTCATTACGTCGCCGTCATAGTTCTTGCAGGCCCAGATGTAACCACCTTCAGATTTCATAACCCGGGCTACCGCATCGTCGATCAGCGTGTAGAAATATGTGATTCCTGCCGCTTCAAATTTTTCTTTGTATTCTTCGTCATAGATCTCCTGGAAAATATCCTTGAATGTATGATCATATTTCTTGGAGATAGTGTCTTTGGTGGCAAACCACAGATCCTGCTTTGTATCCAGAGCGTAGTTAAAGCAGCTTCTTGCAAAGCTTTCGATTGAGGCATTTACATTATGCATGCCCTGTACGATACCGGCGCCCTCAAACTCATGCACCAGCTCCCTGGTCTCGCTTCCGTCTTCAGCGGTGTATACCAGTTCTACCTTTCCTGCCCCCGGAATCTTCATTTCAGATCCTTTGTATACATCCCCATAGGCATGTCTTGCGATCGTGATCGGCTTTTTCCAGTTTTTCACGCAGGGGTCGATCCCCTTTACTACGATCGGCGCACGGAAAACAGTTCCGTCCAGAATGGCACGGATTGTTCCGTTGGGGCTTTTCCACATTTCTTTCAGATCATACTCAGACATGCGGGCAGCGTTAGGCGTGATGGTCGCACACTTTACCGCTACTTTATATTTCTTGGTGGCATTTGCAGAGTCGATGGTCACCTGGTCGTCCGTCTCATTCCGGTGCTCCAGTCCCAGGTCATAGTATTCCGTATTTAACTCGATATACGGCTCAAGAAGGTGATCTTTGATCATCTTCCAGAGAATCCTGGTCATCTCATCTCCGTCCATCTCTACGATTGGGGTGGTCATTTTGATTTTTGCCATCGTGCTGTTCTCCTTTCATATGCAGATTATCCATAACATTCATAATATGTTGGTTTGCAAGCTCTTCTGCCAGATCTGCATCCTTGTTTTTCATTGCTTCTAAAATATTTCTGTGTTCCATAATGGAATTCCGGGCCCGGTCTTTTTTCGCAACGGATCTGGACCTGGCCGCCTGTACATACTTATGAAAATCCGATAGTACATGTTCCAGTATACGACTATTGGAGGCTTCGTACAAGACTTTGTGGAACTTTCCGTCAAGTTCTGTGACCTGCCCGGCCTGTTCGCCGGAGCGTTCCAGATGAAATTCGGATAAAAGGATGATCTCTTCCAGTCCTTCGATCTGCTCCTCTGTAATATGCTCTGTCGCCCATCTTGCACAAAGACCTTCCAGCACAGAACGGATCCGGTAAATGTCATACACGTCTTTTTGCGAGATTCCGGTCACATAAGCGCCTTTATTCGGAATCATGGTGACCAGCCCCTCCAGCTCCAGCTGGCGCAGCGCCTCCCGGACCGGGGTTCTGCTGACGCCAAGCTTCTTCGACAGGACGGTTTCTCTTAACTCCTCATGCTCCTTATATACTCCGGATAAAATGTCCTCCCGGACTTTTTGAAACACTTTTCCCCGCAGGGAATGATCCTGATACTCTTCCATTGTCCTACGCCTCCCCAAGACAGACGCCAAGCTTTTCACAGGCACTGTCAATGACCTGTAAAAGCTCTTCATCTGTCAAAACAGTGACTCTTCCTCCTTCATATTCATGATCGACCCAGGCCTTTACCATGGTGACAAGCTCTGAATTTTTATCCACCTGTTTTTCCTGTCCCAGATGAAAATATGTATTGATCCAGTGTGCAATCCCTGCAAGGCCCGATGTATTGGAAACTGCCACCAGCGGCGGCTTCTTTAAGAACTTTTCTGTGTCGAATACATTATAGATTTCTTCATTTTTCAAAAGTCCGTCGGCGTGGATCCCGGCTCTCGTTACATTAAAGCTCCGTCCGACAAACGGAGTCCTTGACGGGATATGATAGCCGATTTCCTTTTCATAATATTCTGCCAGATCCGTAATGACTGTCGTGTCCATCCCATCCAATGTACCCCGGAGCTGTGCATATTCAAAGACCATAGCCTCAAGTGGAGTATTTCCGGTCCGTTCCCCGATTCCGAACAGGGAGCAGTTCACGCCGCACGCGCCATAAAGCCAGGCCGTAGAGGAGTTGTTGACCGCTTTATAAAAATCGTTGTGTCCATGAAACTCGATCAGCTCACTGGGTACTCCGGCATGCACTCTGAGGCCGTAGATGATCCCCGGAATGGACCTGGGAATCACGGCTCCAGGATAATTTACACCGTATCCCATTGTATCGCAGACGCGGATCTTAACCGGAATCTGGTACTCTTTCATCAGTTTCATCAGTTCAACACAGAAGGGAATCACAAATCCATAAATGTCTGACCGGGTGATATCTTCCAGATGACATCTGGGACTTACGCCTGTCTCCAGACACTCACGGATTACAGAAAGATAGTGGTCCATACACTCCCGTCTGGTCATTTTCAGCTTATAAAAGATGTGATAATCCGAACAGCTGACCAGGATCCCTGTTTCCTTCATCCCGATGTCTTTTACCAATTCAAAATCCTTCTTGCTGGCACGGATCCAGCTTGTCACCTCCGGGAACTGATACCCTCTCTCCAGGCAGCGATATACGGCATCCCTGTCCTTTTTACTGTATAAAAAGAATTCGCTTTGCCGGATCTTTCCGTTTGGCCCTCCGAGTCTGTGCAGCTCATCATAAATCCTGACGATCTGTTCCGTGCTGTAAGGAGCTCTTGACTGTTGTCCGTCCCGGAATGTTGTATCTGTGATCCAGATCTCATCCGGCATACTGTGCGGAACGATTCTGTCATTGAAGGCAACCTTGGGGATTTCATCATAATGAAACAGGTTTCGGAAAACATTCGGCTTGTCTACGTCCACCAGAGGATACATGTGTTCTTCCAGCTGTAAAAGATTGGTATGCTTATCCAGGTATACTTTTCGGTTATCCATCTTCGTTTCTCTCCTTCCTTTTGTTCGTGTATAATTGTATACAATTATACATTATCTGTCAAGAAAAAAGAGTCCGCTCTGTATTTTTTGCAGAACAGACTCTTTTCATTTTTATCAGTCTTTTAGTAAAGCTTTGCGCCAACCTCTCTCGGGCGGAAGTTCTGATCTTCCAGCGCTTTCATAATTTCGTGCTTGTGCTCGGTGCCAAAGGCCTCCATGGTGATACGAAGTTCCACAGCCGCATTCCGGTTGGTGCTGACAAACTGATTGTGATCCAGCTTGATAACGTTGCCCTGTGCGTCTGCGATGGTCTGAGCCACCCGTACCAGTTCACCCGGTTTGTCCGGAAGCAGTACCGATACAGAGAAGATCCGGTCTCTCTGGATTAATCCGTGCTGCACAATGGAGGACATCGTGATCACATCCATGTTTCCGCCGCTTAAGATTGAAACAGCCTTTTTACCCTTCAGATCCAGCTGGCGCAGTGCAGCTACCGTAAGAAGTCCGGAATTTTCTACGATCATCTTATGGTTCTCAACCATATCCAGAAAAGCTCCGATCAGTTCATCGTCTTCTACTGTAAGCACCTCATCCAGATTCTCCTGCACATATGGGAAGATCTTATCTCCAACACGTTTTACAGCAGTACCGTCTGCAATCGTATTAGCGCTGTCCAGGGTTACCGGACCGCCGTTTTTCAGTGCTGCCGTCATGCTTGCCGCGGCTGCAGGTTCCACACCGATTACCTGGATCTTAGGATTCAGCATTTTGGCAAGTGTAGATACTCCGGTCACCAGACCGCCTCCGCCGATCGGCACCAGGATGTAGTCTACCGTAGGCAGTTCCTGTACGATCTCCATTGCGATGGTTCCCTGTCCCGTGGCCACGTCCAGGTCATCAAAAGGATGGACAAAGGTACAGCCTTCTTTTTCCGCCAGTTCCAATGCGTAGGCACATGCATCATCATAAACATCGCCGTGCAGAACCACGTCAGCGCCGTAGCTCTTTGTGCGGTTGACTTTGATAAGAGGCGTAACTGTCGGCATAACAATAGTAGCCTTACATCCAAACTTCTGGGCGGCAAAAGCCACGCCCTGGGCATGGTTTCCTGCAGAAGCAGCCACCAGACCTTTTGCCCTTTCTTCCTCGGTGAGCGTACTGATCTTATAGTAGGCTCCCCTCACCTTATAAGCGCCTGTATACTGCATGTTCTCTGGTTTCAGATAAACCTTGCCCCCGGTCTGTGTGCTCAGGTATTCGCTGAATACCAGCTTCGTCGGTGTAGTTACCTCTTTTACCAGTTCACTTGCCCGCTCAAATTTTTCCAATGTAAGCATACTTTAGTCCTCCTTTTCTTTTGAATCTGTTGTAAACAATGCGTTAACAAAGGTGTCTGCGTCAAATTTCTGCAAATCGTCGATGGTCTCGCCGACACCGATATATTTTACCGGGATGCCAAGCTCAGCCTGGATCGCTACAGCAATCCCGCCCTTAGCCGTCCCGTCCATCTTCGTCAGGATAATGCCCGTGATATCCGCCACCTCGTTAAACTCCTTCGCCTGCTGCAGGGCGTTCTGTCCAGTGGTTGCATCCAGGACTACCAGAGTTTCCCGGAAAGCTTCCGGAAACTCCCGGTCTATGATACGGTTCATCTTCCTTAACTCTTCCATCAGGTTCTTTTTATTGTGGAGCCTTCCTGCGGTATCACACAGCAGTACATCGGCATGCCTTGCTTTTGCGGCAGCTACCGCATCATACACGACTGCCGCCGGATCAGACCCCTCCTGTCCGCCGATCAGTTCGGCCTGGGCACGTCCGGCCCATTCCTTTAGCTGCTCTCCAGCGGCTGCACGAAAGGTATCTGCCGCGGCCAGGATGACCTTTTTCCCCTGACCTTTCAGTTTCCCTGCAAGCTTGCCTATGGTAGTGGTCTTACCGACACCGTTGACGCCGATCACCATTACTACGGAAGTTTTATTTTCAAATTCATAGGCTGTCTCTCCGACATCCATCTGCTCCTTGATACTGTCGATCAGGATCTGACGGCACTCTGACGGTTCCTTAATGTGCTGTTCCTTTACCTTCTGCTTCAGATCATCCAGGATATCGTAGGTGGCCTGTACGCCCAGGTCTCCCATGATCAGTACTTCTTCCAGCTCTTCATAAAAATCATCGTCAATTTTTGAAAATCCGTTAAAAATACTATCCATCCCGGAAACGATATTATCTCTTGTCTTGCTTAAGCCTGAAACCAGGCGTTTGAAAAAATCTGCCATAACTTCCCTCCCTGCTATTGATCCAGCTGGTCCTCTAAAAGACTTACAGATACCTGCGTGGATACGCCTTTTTCCTGCATGGTGATTCCATATAGCCGGTCAGCCGCCGTCATGGTGCCTCTCCGGTGAGTGATCACGATAAACTGTGTATTCTTGGTCAGTTTGTGGAGATATGCCGCAAACCGGCCTACATTATTGTCATCCAGCGCCGCCTCAATCTCGTCCAGAAGACAGAAGGGCGATGGTTTCAGATTCTGGATCGCAAATAAAAGGGCAATGGCGGTCAGCGCCTTCTCCCCGCCTGACAGCTGCATCATATTCTGCAGCTTCTTCCCCGGCGGCTGTGCGATAATGCGGATACCGGCCTCCAGGATATCTTCATCCTCCATTAATTCCAATGTGCCCTTTCCTCCGCCAAACAGCTCTTTAAATACGGTGTTGAATTCTTCGGCGATTCTTGCGAACTGTTCCTGGAACTGCTTTCTCATAGCAGTGTCCAGTTCTTCAATGATCTGTTCCAGCGTAGCCTCCGCTTCCACCAGATCGTCATGTTGTCCCTTCAGGAATTCATAGCGCTCGGATACGCTTTTATATTCCTCGATCGCATTGACATTTACATTCCCCAGCCCCCGGATCTCACTTTTCAGCTCCTGGATTCGCTTCTTCATCTGAGACAGATCTGTAAGGTCCGGATTCCGCAGTTCTCTGGCATGGTTGTAGGTAATCTCATATTCCTCCCACATGTAGTTGATCTGCTTCTCCGAAGCGGCCTCGCTTGTCTCCTTCTGACTCTCCAGACGGAAAATTTCTTTATCCAGTGCCGACATATGCTTCGACAGATCCTCTCTGTGCTGCAGAAATTCTTTGTGACGCTGGGTCAGTTCCTCACGCTCTTTCTTATATTTTTCAATCTCGTCCCGGATTTCTGTAAACAATTCAGAGGAATTTTCAATGGTTTCCCGAAGCTCCTGGATTTTTTGCTCCTTTTCCTGGATCTCTTCGGAATTTTCACCCTTATTTGCATTTAAGCCTTCCAGCTCCTGCTGGAATTTCTCACTTTCCTCCTGGATACGCTCCAGGTTTTCCCGGATAAAGTCATATTTCTGTTCCAGACCCGCATAAGCAAGATGGATCTCTTCGACAGTTTTCTGTCGCTGGCTTTCCATCGACTGCTCTTCTTCCAGAAGTCTTTGCTTTTCATCGATCTGAGCGCTTAATTCCTTTTCCAGGCTCTCGGAGGTATCGAGTTCTACGGTAATGGATTCCTGATTGTCTGCAATATCTGTGATCTGTGCATCCAGCTCATCGGCCTCTTTTCTTGTACTTTCTGACAATATGCGGGCATTGTCCATTCCGGTCTTGGCTTGGTCAGAATTCATCTTTGCCGTATTCTGGATCACATATGCCCTGCTTAGTTTTTCGGCAATCTCATCTGTTTTCTCATAATATCCGGCCCGCTCTTTCCGGAGTGCTTCCGACTGGGATTCCAGCTCATCCATCTCCTGTTTCAGCTGACGGACCGTCTTTTCAAATTCTTCGATCTCGCGTCGCCTGCTCAGCAGATTGCTGGTGTTTTTAAAGGCTCCTCCTGTCATAGAGCCTCCCGGGTTGATCAGTTCACCTTCCAGCGTAACGATCCGGATGGACTGATGGTACTTCCTTGCAATGGCCGACGCATGGTCAATATGATCCACGACCAGAGTCCGGCCTAGCAGAAAGTCTGTAAGCTTCTGATACTTTGCTTCTGTATTTGCAAGTGTATTTGCCATCCCGACCACGCCTTCTTCTTTCAGCGCACCGGGCTGGCTAATGCCTGTGTTTGCCCGGATACTGGTCAGCGGAAGGAAGGTGGCGCGGCCAAACCGGTTCTTTTTCAGGAAATGGATCATTCGCTTTGCCGTTTCCTCGTCTTCCGTAACAATATTCTGGATGCTTCCTCCAAGAGCTGTCTCTACGGCGATCTCATATTCTTTATTTACTTTGATGATGTCTGCCACTACGCCAAGAAGTCCTTTTTCCCTGGCTTTATTGTCCATGACCCGGCGGATGCTGTTTCCATATCCGTCATAACGCTCTGTGATATTCTTTAAGGATTCCAGACGGGACTGTTCTCTGTGGTATGCTGTCTGACCGATCCGGAACTTTTCTGTCTGTGCGGCCAGCGTTTTCTGGATTTCCTGGATCTTCTGCTCATATTGCTGATTCTCTTCCGTGAGCACCCGGATATGCTCTGATACTTCTTTCAGCTCCTTCTGGTATTCTTCGTATCGCTCATTCTGCCGGCTGATCTCGCTTTCAGCCTCAATGATCTGCTGGCTCATCCGGGCTTTCCGTACCTGGATCTGTTCCAGCATGGTGTCATATTTCTGGATCTTCGCTTTCGTGGAGGCCCGGTTATTCAATACCTCCCTGATCTCGCTCTGATGGCTTTCAATCTCTGCAGAAAGTCCGGCAATCCGGGACTGAACTTCAATCAGTTCTTCCCGTGCCTGGTTTTCCAGCGTACGTTTCTCATTCAACTGAGCCTGGACTTCCTCCTGATCCTTTTTCAGCTCGCTACTCTGTCTGTCACGGCTCCTGAGCTCTTCTTCCACAGCCTGTGCACGCTGGTCATAGTGTGCGTCATTCATGTGTGCACTGTGGATCTGCTCTTTCAATAGTTCAATCTGGTTTTCCAGCTGCTGTTTCAGAAGGTTTGTCTCGTTCAGCTGTCCCTTCGCCTTTTCAATAGAGGCGTCAATGCCATCCATCTGCTCCTCTACGGCGTCATACTCCGCCTTCATGTCATCATACTGCTGTCCGGCATCTGTAAGCTCGCTTTTTGTAGTCTCAAGCTTCCCTTCCAGGTCACGGATCTGTTCCTGGATACGCTCGGTTTCCAGCAGAAACATATTGATGTCGTAGGTTTTTAATTCTTCCTTTTTCTTCAGATATTCCCGCGCTGTCTCTGCCTGTCTTTCCAGCGGCCCCGCCTGCTTCTCCAGCTCTGCCAGGATATCGTTGACACGCAGGAGATTCTGCCGTTCCTCCTCCAGCTTTTTCAAAGAGGTATTTTTCCGGCGCTTGAACTTTACGATTCCGGCCGCTTCGTCAAAAAGTTCTCTTCGTTCTTCCGGTTTCCCGCTCAGAATACGGTCTATCTGTCCTTGTCCGATGATAGAATAGCCTTCTTTTCCGATACCGGTATCATAAAACAGCTCATTGACGTCCTTCAGTCTGCAGAGGCTTCCGTTGATCAGATATTCGCTCTCACCGGAACGGTACAGTTTTCTTGCCACTGTGACTTCCTCATAGTCGATGGGAAGCTGATGGTCTGAATTATCCAGTGTGATCGCCACAGATGCGTAGCTTAAAGGCTTGCGGTTCTCTGTTCCGGAAAAGATCACGTCCTGCATACTGCCGCCGCGGAGCTGCTTGACTCTCTGTTCACCCAGAACCCAGCGCACCGCATCCGCAACGTTACTCTTTCCGCTGCCGTTTGGACCGACAATCCCTGTGATACCGTTGTGAAAATCAAATTTGATCTTATGTGCAAAAGACTTAAAGCCTTGTACTTCGATGCTTTTTAAATACATACCCCACCTACTTTATGTTTTCTTGATGCAGCTTTAAAATACTCTGATAAGCTGCCTCCTGCTCCGCCGCCTTTTTGGTGCGGCCGGTGCCCGTTCCCCACTGCTTTTCGCCGATATAGACGGCCACGTGGAAGGATTTGTTATGATCCGGGCCCTCCTCTCCGGTCAGCTCATACCGGATCTGATCCTTAAAATGCCCCTGGACGATCTCCTGAAGGATAGTCTTGCTATCAAAAAAGAGTTTTCGGTGTTCCAGATCGTTAAGAACAAATCTGTGGATAAATTCTTTTGCGTTAGCAAAACCACCATCCAGATAGATGGCTCCTATTAATGCCTCCATAGCGTCAGACGTTATAGATTCTCTCTGCCTTCCGCCGGTGGCGTCTTCTCCCTTCCCGAGCAGCAGATAACCGCCAAGCCCAAGCTCTCTTGCACAAAAGGCAAGCGACGGTTCGCATACCATGCTGGCTCTTGTTTTGGTAAGTTCTCCCTCCGGCATGGTCTTATGCTCCGAAAACAGAAATTCGCTGGATACCAGCTCCAGTACAGCGTCTCCAAGAAATTCCAGCCTCTCATTGCATGCATATTTTGGCAGCTGTCTTTCATTAGCGTAGGAGCTGTGGATCATTGCCTGCTTCAACAGGTTTCTGTCACGGAATGTATATCCTATTTTTTCTTCTAAACATTTCAGTTCCTGATTCATAATTAATGCCCCATAAAATGAAAAAGCCCGGCAGGGCTTTTTCACTCCTAACATCCTAGTTATTTGTTGCTTTTTTGATCTGCTCAACCGCATCTCCGACTGTTGCGATCTTTTCAGCCTCATCATTATCAATTTCAATATCGAAGGTCTCTTCTATTCCCATGATGATCTGAAAAATATCCAGTGAATCCGCACCCAGATCATCTACAAACTTTGTATCCTCTGTGATATCGTCTGCCTCCACATTTAACACATCTGCAATGATTTCTTTTAATTTTTCAAATTCCATTTCCATTCTCCTTTTTTCCTTTTCTTTCAACTTTGTAATCTATTATTCAGCGGATAAGCCTCCCGCTTGAATACTCTCTTTGATCTTCTCATTGATTTTCTGCTGTTTGAACGTCACGCACTGTACAAGGGTATTGCTGATCTCTACAGCTTTGGAACTTCCGTGAGTCTTGACCACCAGGCCGTTTAAGCCCAGAAGCGGCGCTCCGCCGTATTCCGCCGTATCAAACTTTTTCAGCGTATCTTTCAGCGCCGGTTTTACCAGCAGTGCTCCGATTTTGCTTCGGAGATCTTTCATCATGCCTTTCTTAAGCTCACGGATCAGAGTATTTCCGACACCCTCAAACAGCTTCAGGATGATATTTCCCGCAAATGCTTCGCAGACGACTACATCCGCCGCACCGCGCGGGATATCTCTGGCTTCTACGCTGCCGATAAAATGGATGCTTTTTTCTTCCTTCAGAAGCGGGAAGGTCTCCTTAACCAGCGCATTCCCCTTTTCTTCTTCTGCACCGATATTTACAATCCCGGCTTTTGGATCCCTGATCCCAACCACATGCTCCATATAGATGGTTCCCATCTTGGCAAACTGAACCAGATGAGAGGGCCTTGCGTCTACGTTTGCTCCGCAGTCGATCAGAAGCGACACACCCTTTTCCGTAGGAAACAGCGGTGCAAGCGCAGGTCTTTCCACTCCTTTGATCCGTCCCACGATAACTTGTCCGCCTACCAGGACGGCTCCGGTACTTCCGGCCGATACAAATGCATCTGCTCTGCCTTCCTTAACCAGCTTCATTCCTACCACGATAGAAGAATCCTTCTTCTTCCGGATCGCATTTACCGGAGGCTCGGCCATCTCGATCACTTCCGTGGCCGGAACCACCTCTATGCGGTCCTTGTCATAAGTATATTTCTCTAATTCATTTTTCACGGCATCTTCCTGGCCTACCAGGAAAATGTAAAGACCTTTTTCTCTTGTAAGGGCGTCCACAGCCCCCTTTACGATCTCGGCAGGAGCATTGTCTCCGCCCATCGCATCTAATGCTACCTTCGTCATCTCTGCCATTTCTCGTCCTCCTAGCAACTTCAAGGATAATTCTACTAGACATTGATACAAAAATCAATAGCGAACTGCGCAAAAGGGGACGTACACTTTTGACGAAAGTGTACGTCCCCTTTTGCGTTTACCGGTGTCCCCAATCGCGCTTTGGGGTGTCCCTGCCCGAGGAATTTCTACCACGGATTTTCTGTCGGGTATTTATCTCCCTTCGGGCGGTTGTAGCCGATCTCTTCCACGGGTACGCCGATATATTTGAATACTTCAAACAATGCTTTCCCGTATTTCCCAAATGCAACGGCGCCATGGTGCGGATAATTGCCTTCGATTAGTACATGGCGGTAAAAGCGTCCCATCTCCGGGATTGCAAACACGCCGATGGATCCAAATGACCGGGTTGCTACCGGCAGGATCTCTCCCTGGGCAATATAGCCGCGCAGGATATTGTCTGCCGTACTCTGGAGGCGGAAGAATGTAATGTCTCCCGGCAGGAGATCTCCTTCCAGTGTCCCCTGTGTCACTTCTTCCGGCAGTGTTCTTGCCATGATCTTCTGGTATTTCATTTCCCTGCAGGAAAGCTTACTGGCCGCAGTGTTTCCGCAGTGGAATGCCATAAAAGTATCCTTCTGTGTATAGGAGTATTTCCCTTTGATATCTTCTTCATACATATCTGCCGGAACAGAGTTATTAATATCCAAGAGAGTAACGGCATCCTGGCTGATCACAGTGCCGATAAACTCGCTCAACGCCCCGTAGATATCCACTTCACAGGAAACAGGAATGCCCTGTGCTGCCAGGCGGCTGTTGACATAGCAGGGAACAAACCCGAACTGTGTCTGGAAAGCAGGCCAGCATTTTCCAGCGATCGCCACGTATTTCCTGTATCCCTTATGCTCTTCCACCCAGTCCTTCAAAGTCAGTTCGTACTGTGCAAGCTTTGGAAGGATGTCTGGCTTCTTATTGCCCTCGCCCAGCTCTTCTTCCATTTCCTTAACCAGGGATGGAATCCGCTCGTCACCTGCGTGTTTATGAAACGCTTCGAAAAGATCCAGCTCTGAGTTCTCCTCGATCTCCACGCCCAGATTATAAAGCTGCTGGATCGGCGCATTGCATGCCAGGAAATTCAAAGGGCGCGGCCCAAAGCTGATAAGTTTCAGGTTGCGAAGTCCTTCTACCGCACGGGCTATAGACAGGAAATCATGGATCATATCCGCACATTCCTCTGCTGTTCCCACTGGATATTCCGGAATATAAGCCTTTACACCCCGAAGCTTTAAATTATAGCTGGCATTCAACATTCCGCAGTAGGCATCGCCGCGACCCTGGATCAGATCATTCGCAGACTCTTCCGCTGCAGCCGTAAACATTTTCGGCCCATCGAAATGTTTCGCCAAAAGTGTCTCTGAGATTTCAGGTCCGAAATTCCCAAGATAGACACAGAGCGCATTGCAGCCTGCCCTTTTGATATCTTCCAGCGCCTGCGCCATGTGGATCTCGCTTTCTACGATGCAGACCGGGCACTCGTAAATATCTTCTGCATCATATTTCTTCTGATACGCTTCTACCAGCGCCTTCCGTCTATTTACGGAAAGACTTTCCGGAAAGCAATCGCGGCTGACAGCCACGATGCCCACTTTAATTTTCGGTATATTGATCATGTGAATTCTCCTTTCATTTTCTGCCCTTCTCAAAGAATCTCTACTGTCCGTAGTAGGCGTCTTTTCCATGCTTCCGGTAATAATGCTTATCCTGGAGCTCCTGCGGCGCCGGCTGGTTCTTCGGATTGATCAGTTCACAGCGGGCGGCCATTTTTGCCACCTCTTCCAGCACCACTGCATGATGCACTGCTTCATTTGCATCCTTTCCCCAGGCAAACGGACCGTGATTTTTACACAGGACTGCCGGAACTGCCTCGTAATCGAGCCCCTTCTGTTCAAATTCATCTGCGATCAGGACGCCGGTATTCTTCTCATAAGCGTCTGCAATCTCTGCCTTTGTCAGGTTGCGGACACAGGGGATCTCCCCATAAAGATAGTCTGCATGTGTCGTCCCGTAGCACGGAATTCCTCTTCCGGCCTGAGCCCAGCTGGTCGCCCAGGAGGAATGTGTGTGGACTACGCCGCCGATATTCGGGAATCTCTGGTACAGGATCAGGTGTGTCGGTGTATCAGAAGACGGATTGAGTGTTCCCTCCACCCGGTTCCCCTGAAGATCCATGACAACCATGTCCTCCGGGCTAAGCTTGTCATAATCGACACCGCTTGGCTTGATGACAAATAGTCCCTTTTCCCGGTCAATGCCGCTGACGTTTCCCCAGGTAAATGTAACCAGCCCATACTTTGGAAGCATCATATTTGCCTCATAAACCTCTTTTTTTAATTCTTCTAACATCGTTTTGTCTCCTATTATACCTGCAGAGCTTCTACCGCTGTCTGCTCGATCGCGATTCCTTTCAGATATCGTTCCTCAAATTCTTCAAATCCTTTTACGTCTTCCGGATCCGGCTGTATGGTGACGCCTTCATTTCCGGCAAACACTTTTCCGGACAGATAATCCTGAAGAGATTCACCCTCTTCTTTCTGCCACAGATAGGCAGCCAGAAGAGCCATTCCCCAGGGGCCGCCCTCTCCTGCTGTCTCCATGACAGAGACCGGAGTATCGATGGCTGCTGCCAGGAACCGCTGTCCTACTTCTTTGGTCTTAAAAAGTCCGCCGTGTCCCAGAATCGCGTCAATGGCTACCTGTTCCTCTTTTGTCAGAATATCCATGCCTGCCTTCAGGGCTCCAAGAGCCGTAAAAAGATGTGTCCTCATAAAGTTTGCAAGTGTGAACCGGCTTTTGGGGGTTCGTACAAACATAGGACGCCCTTCGGATACTTCTGTAATATTTTCCCCGGAAAGATACCCATAGGCCAAAAGCCCGCCACAGTCAGGTTCTCCCTCCAGCGCTTTCCGATATAAGGTACCGTAAAGCTCATTCATATCTGCTTTTACGCCGAAGCTTTCCGCAAATTCCCGGAAAAGATGTACCCAGGCATTCAGATCGGAAGTACAGTTATTGGCATGTACCATAGCGACCAGGCTGCCATCCGGCGTGGTTACAAGGTCAATCTGCGGATGGACCTTCTGAAGCGGTCTTTCCAGCACGACCATGGAAAATATGGATGTGCCTGCTGAAACATTACCTGTGCGCTGTGCCACCGTATTGGTAGCGGCCATGCCGGTGCCGGCGTCTCCTTCCGGAGGACACAGCGGGATCCCTGCTGCCAGATTCCCGTCGGGATCCAGAAGCCTTGCCCCTTCTTCTGTCAGTGTTCCGGCTCCTTCTCCTGCCTTCAGAACTTTCGGGAGCAATTCTTTCAATGACCCCCCAAATCCTTTACCGGCAATCCGTTCATCAAACTTGCGGATCATTTCCGCATCATAATCTCCTTTTTCCGTATCAATGGGAAACATTCCGGAGGCATCGCCGATACCAAGCACCTTTTCGCCGGTCAGCATCCAGTGTACATAGCCGGAAAGAGTAGTGAAAAATGCAATCCTTCCCACGTGCTCTTCCTGATTCAGGATTGCCTGGTACAGATGAGCAATGCTCCATCTCTGGGGGATATTGTACTGAAACAATTCCGTCAGCTCAGCCGCCGCAGGACCTGTCGTGCCATTTCTCCAGGTACGAAACGGCACCAGCAGTTCTCCTGCTTTGTCAAATGCCAGGTAGCCATGCATCATGGCGCTGAAGCCGATCGCAGCCGGCTTCACAAGCACAGTCTGATATTTCTCTTTGATATCTTCTGCCAGCTTCCGGTAACTGTCCTGAAGGCCGGACCAGATATCTTCCAGCGTATAGGTCCAGAACCCGTTTTCCAGACGGTTTTCCCATTCGTGATCACCGGAGGCGATCGGATGATGCGCCTCGTCGATCAGAACTGCTTTGATCCTGGTAGAGCCAAATTCAATCCCAAGAGTTGTTTTTCCTTTTTCTATCTGTTCTTTGATGTTATCCATGGCTTTCTTCCTGCTCCTTTCTTACCCGCGGTATACCGCTTCGTTCCAGCGCAGTTCATTGATAAACTGCCGGATACTGGTATGTCCATCGATAAACACAGCCTCAATACCCATAGCAGCCGCCCAGTCTCCCAGCTGTTCCGCTGTCAGATCGTAGGAAAATGCAGTGTGATGTGCGCCACCTGCCAGGATCCATGCCTCCGCGCCGGTCTTAAGATCCGGCTTTGGCGTCCAGAACGCAGTGGCAACCGGAAGATTCGGCATCGGCTTTTCTGTCTTTTTGCAGACCACATCATTGATGATCAGACGGAATCTGTGTCCAAGGTCAATGAGAGATGCTGCCACAGCAGGTCCTTCCTTGGCTGTAAATACAAGTCTGGCCGGATCTTCTCTGTCACCCATGGAAAGTGGTTTTTCTCGGATACTGATGGCGCCGTCTGCGATAGACGGACATACTTCCAGCATATGGGCCTGCAGGATTCCTTCTTTTCCAGGAGCCAGATGATAGGTATAATCTTCCATAAAGGAAGTTCCTTTTGCGTCTTTCATTCCCTGGGTCATAATCTTCATCAGACGGACCATGGCTGCTGTTTTCCAGTCTCCCTCGCCGCCAAAACCATACCCTTTTTCCATCAGCCGTTGAATCGCCAGTCCGGGAAGCTGTTTTAACGCTCCCAGATCGCCAAAATGGGTGACGATCGCCTGGTAGTCCTTCTCCTCCAGGAACCGCTCAAAGCCAATCTCGATGCCGGCCTGTACGGCCAAGTGTTCCCGGAACTCCTTTTCATCTCTGCCTTCCAGCAGAATTTCGTATTTATCGTAATATTCATCCAGGAGTGCATTGATATCGCCAGCGGAGACATCCTTCACCGCCTCTGCGATCTCGTTGACCGGATAGGCGTCCACCTCCCAGCCAAACTGGATCTGCGCTTCTACTTTGTCGCCCTCTGTCACAGCTACATTCCGCATATTATCTGCGATACGCATAACCCGCAGACGGCTGCTTTCTACGACCCCAACAGCAGTGCGCATCCAGGACCCGATCCGCTTCTGCACGTCCTCATCAGCCCAGTACCCCATGATCACTTTACGTTCTTTATGGAGTCTGGTAAAAATATGGCCGTATTCCCTGTCTCCATGAGCGGACTGATTCTCATTCATGAAATCCATGTCAATGGTGTCATATGGGATATCCCGGTTAAACTGTGTATGAAAATGTAACAACGGCTTTTGATATTCTTTTAGTCCTAGGATCCAGGATTTTGCCGGTGAAAATGTATGCATCCAGGTGATGACACCTGCGCATGTTTCATCCATATTAGCCTCATTTAAAGTCCTGCGGATCCGTTCATTGTTGATCAGCGTCGGCTTCCAGACAACCTCATAAGGAAGATTGCCGGAAGCATTCAGCTCCTCTACGATTTTCTGAGAGTGTTCTGCTACATGGGCCAGACACTCGTCGCCATAGAGATCCTGAGAGCCTGTGCAAAACCAAAACTGATAATTTTTCACTTTTAACATATTTTCTTACCCTCTGCTTTTCCGTGCCATTACAATACTCTGGATCACCAAGAACAGACACAGCATGGCAGCGATGGTGATTCCTGTCCACCAGGCCTGATCCAGTCCTGCTGAAGAAACGATGTTCTGGATCGTGCTCAGCGAGATGACTCCAAAGAATGTTCCGATAATATTACCCACACCTCCGGTCAGCAGTGTTCCGCCGATGATAGAGGAAGCAATCGCATTCATTTCCATTCCGGTCGCATGAGAGGCAGAACCGCTTCCTACGTGAAGGAAGTATACATATCCGGCAATTCCGGCCAGTACGCCGCTGATCAGCTGTGCAATGAACCGTGTACGTTTTACATTGATTCCAAGCATCAATGCACTATGCGGATTGCCGCCTACTGCGTAGAACCTGCGTCCAAGTTTGGTCCAACGCAGGACGATGAACATAACGACAACAATCAGGATCGCTACCAGCACACCGATCTCTACGTAGGCATCCACATATTTTCCGATCCGGTTTACAGAACCCATGCCGGGAACTGTTACACGTGTCTCCTTCAGTGCCACAAACTCTTCATTTTGTACATTGAAGGGGTCTGTATGTACGATGGTCGTCATACCTCTTGCAAAGAACATTCCTGCCAGAGTCACAATAAATGGCTGGATATCCAGATATGCGATCAGGAAGCCCTGCACCAGCCCAAAGGCAAGACCTATGGCAAGGGCGATCAGAAAGGATACCACCACATTTCCATTATGGAAGTCCAGGTATACCGCACAGGACATGCTGACCAGTGCAACGATTCCGCCGACGGAGATATCGATTCCACCGGTGATCATGACAAGACTGAGACCACATGCAGTGATCAGAAGCGCCGCATTGGCATTCAAAATATTAAAAAATGTCTGGGCTTTCAGAAAGCCGCCTCCCTGAAAGATCATTGCTCCGATATACATGACAAAGAATACGACGATCGTGATCAGCAGAAGCAGGTTGGTATC
>OGQQ01000506.1_pt1 | contig 38022 bp, 31 predicted proteins | sample 1553281 | NCBI WGS metagenome assembly OGQQ01 (sample SAMEA2579937, study PRJEB22360) | human gut metagenome | biome: human gut; feature: human-associated habitat; material: faeces | place: Denmark | collected 2008/2010 | reverse complement strand
TGCGACCTCCTGGTCCCAAACCAGGCGCTCTAGCCAAGCTGAGCCACACCCCGAAAACGTTCGTCAGCACTGTCTTCCCGTGACGCAATAGTTATTATATTATAAGCGAACGCACATGTCAACAAAATTTTTCATTTTTTTAACACAATTTGCAGAATAGGGATTCGCAGCAATCGCAAAACTCATCTGACAACAGAAAAAAACACCTCTGTGTTCAGCAAGGCATCACCGCATTTCTAATCCAGATAGTGTTCCTCATAACGGATACTGCCATCTTCTGCGGTTTCCATAATCAGATAGCTGCCCTTTCTGCCCTCCTGGCGGGGATAAGACAGACTGCCGGGATTTAAGAGTGTAACCCCATCCCTCTCTTCCAGAAAAGGGCGGTGGGTATGCCCAAACATGACAATCTGTGCTTCCCGCGCTTTTCCCTCTTCCAGGATACATTCTGTATCCAGTGAGACATAGTATTGGTGTCCGTGAGTGATAAACACCTTGCAATCGCCGATATAAAACTCTTCCTCCGGCAGAAGGTCTGAAAAGAAGTCGTTATTGCCTCTCACCATATGCTTCTCGCAGTCCACCGCTGCACGGATATATTCTTCACCGCCTTCCACATCTCCAAGATGGATGAACATGTCAAATTCACCGGTTTCTTTCAGCGCACGGTCCAAACTCCTGTGCTTCCCATGCGTATCGCTGACAATCAATATTTTCATAATGTTTCCTTCCCATATTTCTCTTCCAGAATTTTTCTCATCGCGCGCAGCGCTTTCCCCCGGTGACTGAGCTCGTTTTTCAGCTCTACGGACATCTCACCGGTGGTACAGCCGTATTCCGGCACGTAGAATATGGGGTCATATCCAAAACCATTCTCCCCCAGAATCTCATGGGCAATCCGTCCCTCGATGGTACCTCTGACTGTCCGGGCACTCCCATCCGGAAATACCGCCGCTACCGCACAGACAAACCGCGCCGTACGCTCCTCCTCCGGCACCCCTTCCAGCCTGTCCAGAAAGATTCTGTTTTTGACGTCATAGGATGTATCTTCTCCCGCAAAGCGTGCGGAATAAATGCCGGGTGCCTTATCCAGGTAATCAATCTCAAGTCCGGAGTCATCTGCGAGGATGATATCGTCTTTCAGGACTCTCGCCACAGCTCTCGCCTTAATTTCCGCATTTTCTTCAAAAGAAGTACCATCCTCCACGATGTCCATCTCCACGCCAACTTCTTTCATAGAATAGACCGGCATACCCAAATCGGACAGTATCATGCGAATTTCTTTCATTTTATCCTGATTTCCGGTTGCAAATACAATTCTCTTCTCCATTTTTTCACCCTCTATCTCTTTTGTCTGGGAGGCTTCGGTCCTAAAAACTGATAGTAGTATGTCCTTATCATGCCATTGTAGATTTTGCGGTTTTTATCTGCTTTTCTTCCGAAATACCTCTCTGTATCTTCATAACTCGTTATCACATATGCGGACCAACTGTCCAGTCTCGCGAACCCTTCTCCCAGTTCCCTATATATAGAAGGAAGGCTCTTCCTGTCTTCAATTCGCTCCCCGTAAGGAGGGTTTGTGATAAGGAATCCATATTTCTTCGGATGGTTCAGGTCTTTTACCGGGCGCTGCTGCAGGTGGATGAGATGTTCCACCCCCGCATCCTGTGCATTCTGGCGCGCCGCTTTCACAACCTCGCCGTCAATATCATAGCCCTGTATATCTGTCTCTATACTGTCGTCTATCAAATCATTTGCCTCATCGACCGCTTCATACCAGAATTTCCGCGGTATGAGGTTCTCCCACTCTTCCGCCGTAAAGCTGCGGTTCATGCCGGGTGCAATATTAGCAGCAATGAGCGCCGCTTCGATTGGGAATGTGCCGCTCCCGCAGAAAGGGTCCACCAGAATCCGGTCTGCCTTCCAGGGAGTCAGAAGAATCAGCGCTGCCGCCAGTGTCTCTGTGATGGGCGCCTTCGCCGTCATCTGCCGGTATCCCCTCTTATGAAGGGAAACGCCGGACGTGTCAATCCCCACTGTCACGATGTCCTTCATCAAAAATACCCGTATCGGATATGCTGCGCCGTCCTCCCGAAACCAGTCTGTATGGTATCTGGATTTCAGCCGCTCCACAATCGCCTTTTTCATGATGGACTGAATATCTGAAGGGCTGAACAGGCGGCTCTTTACGGATGCCGCTTTTGTGACCCAGAACTTCCCATCTTTGGGTATGTAATCCTCCCAGGGCAGCTTCTTTGTCTCCTCAAAGAGTTCCTCAAACGTTCCCGCCCGAAAGTTCCCCACTTTCAGCAGAATCCGCTCTGCTGTGCGCAGGAAGATATTTGCTCTGCTGATGGCTTTTGCATCACCGTAGAAAGTAACCCTGCCATCCTCCACCTGCGCAATCTCATATCCCAGGTCTGTAATCTCTCTTTTTAAGACCGATTCCAACCCGAAATGGCAGGGGGCAATTAATTCCATTCTTTCCATGAAATTCCACCGTCCTAAAGCTCGTCTGTATCCATATTACTATAAATTCGGGGCGTAGTAAAGTTTTACTTTCCCACGCCCCGTTCTGCATTCTGTATGCACTGCCGCTATTCAGACATTTTGCCTTGACAATACATCACGGCTATCTAGTAATTGTTCTGCTCATCGTATGCATCCATGTTTTTGCTGTTCTTGTTCTTGGATGATGTGCTGTTAGAATTTCTGCCGCAGTTAGATGTCTTATTCTTGCTCTGCTCATTTGCATAGGAAGAATAAGAGTTGCTGTTTGCATTTTTGTTTGTGCTGTTTGCGTTGTTCGCATTGCTGTAATTCTTTGCCATTGTAATTCCCTCCTGTTTATTTGTTGCAGTCTTATTGTTTGGAGGCAATTCAGTTTTTATACAGAACATCAAAATAATTTACAGCTTTTTTATTTTTTTGCTTGCTTTTTCCAATTCCATATATTATACTATCTCTTGTAGGAAGGTTACTTTCTACAACCCCTTATTAATTATTTATACTCCCCTCAAAAGACCGATGGCTCCCCCATCGGTCTTTTACTTTTTTATACTTTTTATACTTTTTATACTTTTTTATACTTCCGCAAGTTCTTTTAACAATTCTGTCAGCCAGTTCCACATATTCGCGATAGATTCTTTGGATACTTTCTCTTTTGTAGAATGAACGTCATACAGATTCGGACCCACGGATATGATATCCATGCCCGGTCGTTTGCCGTCCCAGTAGCCGCACTCCAGTCCCGCGTGAATGGCAGCCAATGTCGCTTTTTTCCCTGACAGCCGCTCATACAGCGCGATGGCTCTGTCTCGAAGCGGTGAATCCTGGCGGTACTGCCATCCCGGATAGTCGCTCTCGAAAATGCACTCATCACAGTATTCTCCCGCGATAATCTGAATTTTATCACGCAGAAAATATTTCTGAGACTCCACCGAACTCCTAAGAGACATCAGAAGTGTCATCCTGCCGTCTTCCACCGTCAGAGAACCTAAGCTCATGGAAGTCTCTATCAAATCTTCTATGGCAAAGGAATAGCCGAATACGCCGTAGGGCAGAAGCATGATGCTGTTAGTGATATTCTTCTGATATTCTTCTGTGTAGACTTCCGCCTCCTTGCACACGCTTCCCTCTTCTATATCCAGAGAAATATGGTCCGTGTACTGAAGTTCATCGCGGAATGTCTTTTCCGCCTCTCTGATTTTTGCTTTTACCGTCTCTTTGTCCTCCGGTTTTACATAGAAGCAGACTTTTCCTGTATTTGCGATGGCATTTGCCTTTCCCTGCACATCCATCTCACCCGCTCTCGCGGAGGTGCCTTTCAGCGCGTAGCACAATCTTCCCAGCAGCACAATGGAATTTCCCAGACCTTTACCGATATTGATTCCCGAATGTCCGCCTGCCAGCTCACGGATGTTCACCGTCAGCGGGACTCTCTCATCAGTCAGCACTTCTTTTTCCAAGTTCCAAATCATGCGGCAGCGCAGTCCTCCCGCACAGCTCGTATAGAACACTCCTTCTTCCTCGGAATCCAGATTGATAAAGCGGGTTCCCTTCAGTGAGGATACATCAAGATGGTCCGCGCCAATTAATCCGGTCTCCTCCTGTACGGTAAAGATAACCTCCAAATCCGGGTGCTCTAACTCTTTGCTGTCCAGGACCGCCAGACAATATGCCACCGCAATCCCGTTATCCGCACCTAAAGAAGTTCCTTCCGCAAAATAGTATCCATCGTCCTCTTTGACTTCGATGCCGTCCTCATAACGGTGACTGCTGTCCTCATCCTTTACATAGACCATATCCAGATGCCCCTGCAGTATGACAGGCTCTGCTCCCTTCACCGTCCCCGGCTTGCGGATGATAATATTGCCGATATCATCCCTGTAAACAGAAAGCCCCCGCTCTCTGGCAAAGGACTCGATATAATCCCCGACTGCCTTCTCATCCCCTGAAGCTCTGGGAATGGAACACACCTTTCTAAAATAAGAAATCACTTTCTCTACATCCATCACTCTTTCTCTCCTTTCAGCTCAGCAGGCGGGGTCTCTATGCCCTGCCTGCCCTATCGCCCTGCGTTTTAAATAAACATTTTGATAAGCCCAGAGAAGAAGCTGTACAGCCCGTCTCCGGCGATAAGTCCCGCATCACGGCAGTTCATAAATTCATCGCCGATAATCTTGCGGATGACAACTGCCACGACCACACCAATACCATAAATTGGGTTATTGATGAGAAGCCCTGTCGCGAACAGAATACCGAACATATACTTTCTTCCGATGAACTGGAGGATTGCACCCGGAATCGCCCAGATTGCCAGTTCTTTTACAAGAGCCATATTTGTCCCCGCCTCTGCAGCCGTTGCGAACAGATTGCTGGTGGCAGGAATCAATCCATCTTTCATTGTCATCTCCGCAAAGAAGATAACCACGATAACACCGATGACAGCGCCCAACATCTCAATATATACCTGCTGCTTTCTGCCGTAGACTTCGTGTTCTTTGTTCTTGCTCTTTCCGCGCAGTATCCAGCCTGTCTTCAAATCATAGCCCATATCGGCAAAACACGGTCCCACTGCACAGATATATCCTGTCATGACAGCCACTGCGACCGGCTCAAACCCCAACAAAACACCGATGGTCATGAAGATGGTCGTCACCGCGAAGCCTGGGAACCATCCCGAATACATGGCAGCCTTTCCGATAATAATCATGGAAGCCACCGAAGAAAACGCTGTCCATATAGTCCACACAATGAGAGTTCCCGCGGACATTCCGGTAAAAATACCACAGATAATTCCTGTGACAACACCGCCGCCCACATGTGTAAGCATGGCGATAATGAGTGTCTTCTTCGTCTTTGTCGCCGATACAGTAAGTCCCTCTTCCCTCTCCTGTTTCTCAGTCTCCGCCCGTCTTTTCTTGGAAGAGTTCTGATAGATAGAGTAAATAGACTGGCAGAGGGCAACAATTCCCGCGCCCACCATGACGCCCTGCGGAATGTTGGTAGCTCCTAAGTCAAAGCCTGTCAGCGGCTGTATATAGCCGCGGATGAGCAGACCGATTCCCAGTCCCATCATGGAAACGATGTTCGCGATGAACACAATACCGACTGCTCCCACCGGAAGCTTTACAATGCTTCCCAGGATTCCCACAACGATACCCTGGATAACCCTCTTTGCCTTCTCGCCGCCTTCATCTCCCGCCTCAATGACTTCGGCCGTCGCCACACCGGGCGCCCACGCTTCCTTTGCCGGGAACAGCGGGGAATCAAAGAGCGCCCCGACTGTATACACAGAGACAACGGTTCCGAAGATGGTACCGATTGCCATGGGGAGGATTACTTTTGTCTCTCCCATCACATAAAGGACAGCCACCGCCACAAACGCGCAGTTGGCGGCAGAAAATCCCGCGCCTGACACAATCGTCTGAATATAGTTCTGGCGTTCTTTATTCTTAAAGTTGCTGAACATCGTCACCGGTATCCTGCCTATCAGCATGGCAAATACCGCACCCAAAATGGAGGTATTCGCGGACACCCCGACTTTTCCCATAATCTGCATGCAGATGATACCTGACAAAACTGCCAGGAGAGAACCGAAAATAATCGTCATCGGTTCTGAACATTTTATTTTTTCAAATGTTGAAGTTGTGTTTGTGTTCTTATCCTTCATTCGTTCTCCTTTTCTCATTCCCTGAGAAAAAAGAGCACCCGCTAAAGAAATCGCAGGCACTCTCTTTTCTTCCTATATCTTAGTATCCCGCCATTCCCATCTTCTTGCAGATTGCCGCAAGTTCCGGGTCTACATATTTTCCGTTCTCCTCAATGGTCTTGCCGTCCAGTATGATGGATGGCTTGGATACCACACCGTCTGTATGGGATGCGGCTGTCCAGTAGCTTCCTCTTATCATCTTGCCCTGGCTTCCGATACCAAATTCCATACAGCCGAAGATTCTCTCATCTTCCACAATCCTTCCCGTCGCTTTGGATACTCCCGGATTGAATCCCAGTGAGTAGTGCGCCAGACGGAACATATTCGGGTCGTCGAAGGACTTCAGCCAAGCCTCGAAACGCTCTGCATCCTTTCCGCCCTCAATCTTTGTCACACGTCCGTTTTCCAGTGTCAGTTTCACCGGCTCTGAGAGGATTCCCATGTCCGTGGGCGGGAAGATTGCCGCGTCAAATACCAGTGTTCCGTTGATGGTCTCCTCAATCGGGCACCAGCTAATCTGTCCGCACATCATGAACGGATAGCCTTTAAATGTCGCAAGCTGTCCGGAATGGCGCACCTTTCTGCCCTCATTTCTCGCTGTCAGGTATGTACCATTGTCATCCTTGATGATGATTTCATTTCCGGCTTCCATCTTCGCTTTGAGCGCCTCGCCCAGCTCTACAACGCCTGCCACATCTACTTTTCCGATGCAGTTTACAATCATCGTCACATCCATACCGGTGAGGTTGATGTAACGGCAGCCAAAGTCAATGGCTTTTCTCCAGGATTCACACAGCATGATGGAGGCATACGAAAGCTCAATCCACACATCCGCCACTGCCACCGCGTTTCCGAGGGGCGCCACAGGCTCCGCGTACGCCGCATCCGTTGTCGGGCAGTATACGAGCACCGGGTTTGCTCCTACGATATATGCCGCGTTCATAATAGCGTCCAGCACTCTCTTATCCGTGGAGGTATCTCCTGTCACGACCACATTTTCTCCCGGTTCCACGAGCATCACTTCTTTAACAAGCTTATACGCTGCCTTACTCACCTCGTAGGACAGATACTCCGGTGTCATTTCAATTCCGATAGGGTATTCCATACTAAACTCCTCCTTTATATTAAATTATTTTTTCCCTTTCTTTATGTCTCTTAAGGAAACACGGATGAAGGGGTTTCCTTCCGTCTTTCTTTATGCCTTATTTATTCGTCCGGCTCGCCATATTCCGGGATTCCCAGCTTCTGGCAGTATTTCACACATTCCGCCTCTTTATAGATACCATTCTCCTCGATGACTTCCCCGTCCAGGATGATGGTCGGTTTGGATACCACGCCGTCCGTGTGTGCCGCTGCATCCCAGAAAGCCCCGTTCAAGCTGGCTCCCTGGCTTCCGATGCCAAATTCGATACAGCCGAAGATTCTCTCATCTTCTACAATCCTTCCCGTCGCTTTGCGCACGCCGGGGTTAAATCCTATGGAATAGTGTGCCAGACGGTACATGTTCGGGTCATTGAAAGAAGCCAGCCAGTTTTTGAAAATCTGCGCCTGCGCGCCGCCCTCTATATTCGTAACCCTTCCCTCATGGAAGGTCACTTTTATTCCTTCATTTAAAATGCCAATCTCCGCCGGAGGGAACAGAGCCGCATCAAATACAATAGTCCCTTCTATCGTCTCCTCCACCGGGCACCAGCTCACCTGTCCGCCCAGCATAATCGGATATCCCTTCTTTGTCGCGAGCTGACCGGAGTGTTTGACCTTTCTTCCCCGGTTGTACGCCTTCAAATCCGTGCCGTTGGCATCCCGGATGATGACCTCATCCGCGCGCTGTACTCTGGCAGTCAGATATTCTCCAAACTCCACGACCATACCGTAGTTTATCTTCCCCACAGTATTCACCAGCATAATCGTATCCATGCCGCACAGGCAGGTATACCTCGCGCCGTTGGCAATTGCCTTCTGGAAACAGGGGGAGTGCATCACACAGTAATAAGCGAACTCAATCCACACATCCGCCGCTGCCACCGCATTTGCTACCGGCAGGGACGGCTCCTCAAACGCCTTTCCTGTTGTAGGGTACTTAATCAGCACCGGAAATGCGCCGATTGTATACGCCGCGTTCATGGCAGCCTCCACCACACGCATATCTGTGGAGGTATCTGCGGTAATTACGACATTCTCGCCCTTTTTTACCAGCATGACATCGCGCACCAGCTTCATTGCTGCCGCCTGCACTTCATATGAGAGATAACCTTCCGTCATCTCAATGCCAATTGGATATTCCATGTTCACCCTTCCTTTCTTAAATATCACATTTAAAACATGCCTTCTGTAAATTTATCCGGCGCTGCCTTCGCCTTAAGCTTCATACCCAGATAATACACTATTCCTGTAATCAGAAGTGACTGCAGCGGCGGGATTCCCACACTCACCACATATGTCGTCACATAGCCCACTGCCGCACCTACAACCATGGCAATCGTAGCTACAAAGTTCCATCCCAGCTTATCTTCCCATTTTTCCTTTCTGGCAAAGAAATCGACAAACATCACGCCCGCAATTGCCGGATACAAAAGCGCCGCCAGATTCAAAAGGTCTGTAAAGTGGTCCAGCATACCCCAGAGGGAAAGAAGGATGGAGAGAATCGTAGCGCCAAGTGTTACCATGGCTCTGCCCTTTCCGGTTTTCACATTCAGGATGTTGGAGAAAGACAGTCCCATCGTATAATTGTTGACAAGCTGACTCGTCCAGGAAGCAAGCCAAAGCACGAGGAATCCCCAGATTGGGAAGCCAAGCTGCTGCATGACTGCCACAATATCCGCTGTCCCATTTCCTGCTGCCATGATACCGCCGATGAATACGAGCGGGATTCCGATGGCAATGATTCCCAGAGGAATCAGGATATTGTCTTTCCACTTCGGTTTCGCGTATCTGGTGTAATCCGCTGAGATGACAAACTGTGATACATTCATGCCGAGCAATGTCGTGACACCCGCGGCAAAGGTCATCTCACCGCTTCCCTGATAACTCATGATGTGGGACCATCCCACATTTTTCAGTGCCAGGTAAATCCCTACAACACACAGCAAAAGCCCGCAGGGAACTGCCAGATAGTCCGTCCACTTCATGGAGGAATATCCTATAATAGCCGGAACAGCGAAAAGCACACCCACGATAATGGTCACAATCGCCCACGGTACTTTCTCCACCTCATAATTGATACCCAGGATAACGCACAGCGCATTGCCTGTCACCGAAGTCTGGATTGCCCACCATCCCATACTGATAACACCGATGACCAGCGCGATAATGAATTTTGCCTGCTTATCCCCAAATCCCTGTCTGGCGATAACAGAGGAAGAAAGTCCTGTCTTCGCTCCCATGTAACCACTGATAGTATTTCCACCCCATGTCAGAATCAGGAAGGTAAACAAGACAACCGGTATCATTCCCTTCAGTCCAAACGCTCCAATCAGTGTCGCCCCAATCATCAGGACAGACACACTGAACTCCAGCCCGCCAAATACGACTGCCGGAGCCACCCACTTTTCTCTCTGCTCCAGCGGTATAGGTGTCATCGGCTCATCTGCCGCCACCGCTCCTTCACTTTTCATTGGTTTCTCATCAAACATAAAAAGCCTCCTCTCTTCATGCACACCGCATACTGCTTACGTATGCACTTTACTCTCCTTTTATCTTCTCATAGATGTCCGGCTGCTTCATCTGCCTCCAGGGAATCCCTTCCCTTGCTTTTCCAAGCGCCTCCTCTATAAGTGTCGCTTCTCCATATGCCTGTTCTGTCGTCCCAAGGCGCAGCAGCACGCTCCCGTCCGGGTTAGACACGGTAGAGCTGCCGCAGTATTTTTCATCCCCGCAGGCGCGGTTGACTGCCACAGTATACACCTGATTCTCCGCGGCGCGTATACCTGCGCACCCGGAAAACAATGCCTCCCAGCCATATCCCCACGCACTGGGGTATATGATGACATCTGCTCCCTTATCGAGTGCCAGAGGAGTAGATATCTCCGCGAAGCCCAAATCCGCGCAGATGAGCATACCTATCTTCCATCCTCTAAATTCCACCACAGTGAGCGCAGAGCCTCTGTCAAAATAGTCGTTTTCCGAAGCCCAGAGGTGAATCTTCTTATATTCTCCTAACAGCTTCCCCTCTTCATCCCACAGACAGACGACATCATAGTACTTCCCGTTTTCCTGCGCCTGCACGCCCGCGAGGATGGGCTGTCTGTACTTTGCCGCCAGTTCTGCCACAAACGCTTTCTCATCCATCCCTTTGCCCGCCGCGAACTGGTATCCGCTGATGCACAGTTCCGGAAAACATAAAAGGTCTCTCCCATTTTGAGAATACTTTTTCACTTCCTGTTCAAAATGCACACAATTTTCCTCAACCCGCCCTTCCAAAGCAGAAAATTGTACAATTCCCAGTTTTAACATTTCTCCTCCATTCCGCATTTTTCACAAATAAACCTATGTAAATTCATGCATATTTTCCTTGATTATACCAAATTATTCTTCTAAAATGAAATCATATTATTTTATAGCCCTATAAGCTGTATTTATATGTTACTGTTCACTCGCAAGCTTGACATTAGCTGTCAAGCTATGCGCCAGTATGGTAAATTGCAAGATTTATATCCGCCGATTTTCCGGCATTTCAAGAAAGGAATTTTCCCATGTTAGACTTAAAGCTCGCCACCTTTTTGACCCTCTGTGAGACGGGAAATTACACACAGACCGCGCGCCTGCTGGGCATTACCCAGCCCGCCGTGTCACAGCACATCAAATACCTGGAGAAATACTACAAAGCACGGCTCTTCTACTATGACAAGAAGCGGCAGCTTCATCTGACAGAAAAGGGAAATCTTTTGCGCTCCTTTGCGCAGACCATCCGCTCCGATTCTCAGCTCATGCTCCAGCAGATGTCGGCTTCAGCGGAAGATACCGTGGAATTTAAGATTGGCACTGTGACGACTGCCGGAGAAGCTCTGGTGCCCCATATGATAGCGGAATATCTGAAAACATATCCTGATAAAAAAGTCAGTCTCTACCTAGGAGAGGCGGATTCTCTGCTCACCTGGCTGCAGGAGGGCAGAATCCAGTGCTGCCTGACCGATGCCTACTGTCCCTCGGATACATATGAGAGTCAGGAGCTCTTTGAGGTAGAGACGGTCTGTGTCTGTTCCCCGGAACATCCACTGGCAGGCAAAACCGTGGATTTCCGGGAATTAAATGCCTACCGCCTGATTTTCCGGGAAAACGACACCAACTCCCACCGCAATCTCATGCGTATCCTCCAGGCACACGACCAGGAACCGGAAAGCTTTCGCTCCTATGTGGAGAGCGGTACCATCAACGCAGTGAAAAAGCTGGTCATGGAAGATATCGGCATCTCCTTTATCTACCGCTTTGTGGTGCAGGAAAATCTGGATAACGGGACATTGAAGCAGATTTATATCCACAACTTTTCATCCCGCAATATCTTCCGTTTCGCCTGGATGAAGGACAGCTTCTTTTCCCCCTCCAACCGGCAGTTTTTAGAGGTCGTAAAGAGTACCCTCTGACGTTTTTATGTCAGGGGTTCTTTTTCTGTATCAGGCAGACCGCCCGCCCTTCCTTGGCATCCAGCATAAGGCGGGTGAGCGTGCCGGACATATCATAGACTTTCACAATATCGGACAGTTCTGTCTCATCCGGGAACAATTCGTTCAATATTTCCGGACAGGTTTTCAAAAGCTCCGGGCGGTAAATCTTTGTCTTGCTGTTTTCATTGATGGCTCCGTAATACACATCCGCCTCCACCAAATCCTGGAACATATGGCTTCCGTAGGACAGCTCCGGACGATATCCCGCCTTGCTGTATGCCACCTCGCAGATAGCGATAAACTGGCTGATATCCGCGTAGACCACCGGCACACCCAGCTCCGGCGAAGATGTACCGATGCGCCCCGGCACGAGCAGCATAAGCTTCTTATCTTCCTCCTCATAGTACTGATTAATCCGACTGATGAGTCTTCCCACATCCGGTTTCTTCGCATAAGGACACTCATAATACGTCTGCGGGTCCACCCACACAATGCGGTCCAGTCTCTCCTCCTTGGACCTGCGCATGGAAGTCCTGCGCACATCGAAAAGAAATTCCTCTGTCCGGTCCTCCGGTATCTGTATCTGCTCTGATGCCGAGGTCTGCAAAGGACGGCACTGCAGGAGATTTACCCGGAACACGCCCTTATACGGACTCGCCACAGCGAACTCCACATCTACCGGACGCTCATATTCCTTCTCCAGCATTTTCAACGTCTTTCTCATCATGCGGATAAACTCCGTCTTATCCACCAGCCCCTGGCAGTCCGCAAAATAAATCTTGCGGTACTTTCCGCGCTGGGCAAGAAGATATTCTGCCTCCGTGTCATGACTTAACACCAGCTTTTTCTGCCAGTCCGGGAGCAGCTCTATGATTCTGTCAAGGGGCACTGTCCTGTGGCAGGCTTCTTCTAAATCCAGCACATCCACCTGCCTCTGGGAAAATTTGTGGCGTTCCGCTATAGTTGTGCGCATATTCGCCTGTGCCCGGTCAAGCCCCACCAGTCTGGGATAGTCCCCCGGCGTCCGCTCCACCGCTCTCGTCCCAAGTCCTGCCACAATACGCAGCATCCCGGCATCCGGATTTAAGTGCTCCATCCATTTATAAGGATTGTAGGAGCATCCCATACCCGCTGCCACCGGCATGTAGTAATTCCCGTAGCGCTGTCCTTCCACCTTCTGCACAAGGAGCGCCATCTGCTCATCCGCCCCTAAAAGCTTTCTCTTTCTTCTATATTCTAACGCGGAGGGATTCATGGTGCTGGCATATACCTTTCGCACCGCCTCCTCCAGCTCATATAGTCTCTCTTCTTCCGTGCCCTGGCTCATGCAGAAAATAGATTCATATTTCCCCGAAAAAGCATTTCCGTATCCATCCTCCAAAAAACTGCTGGAACGCACAATGATGGGCGTCTTGTCATAATGCCGGACAATCTGCAAGAGTCCTTCCCTGATTTTCTCTGAAAACGTTCCGTTTCGCAGACGCTCTTTCAGCACCTCAATTTCTTTAAAGCGTTCCTTTTCCTGCCTCTGCTTTTCCCTGAGGGCAAGGCAGTCATTCTCCCTCACATACTCATAGAACACATCCGACCCGATAAAATAAGAATCGTGCGGCTCCAGCCATTCCACATATTCCGGCAGAATACTCTCTATCAGTTTTCTCGCCGCCAGAAGCCCGCACGCCTTTCCTCCGATGAGGCCTCCGCCAATCCGCCGCTTGGCTATCTTCTGAAAATCCGTCTCCTCAAAATGCTTTAAAATCAGATTCTCCATGCGGCTCTCTGTGGTCATCATCTCGTTACAAATCTGCTTTTTCTCTTCCTCGCCAAGCTTTTGTCCGCTCCACAATACATCCCATGCACTCATGCTATGCCCTCACTCTCTTTCCTTTTCCTCTTCGCTTTCCGGTATCGCGCGTTTGATAAATTCTGACATACTTCTGGTCAGATATTTATTCTTCCTGTAATACAGATAAACCTCCCTGACTGTCTCCGGGTCATCGACCTTATAAAAGGCCACACTTTCATCTGACGGCAGGCTCTTTACCACTGTGTCGCTGACAAAAGACGCCCCCATGCCGTACTCTGTCAGATGATAGGTCGTCAGAAGCTGATTCAATTTCAGTGAATAATTAGGCTGGAATCCCGCTCTCCTGCAGATTGCCTCCACACGCTCTCTTGTATCATTGTGCGCGCGGAGCACCACAAACGGGTCCCCCTCGAATTTCTTCAGAGGTACACCGGGAAATGCCGGGTCCAGATGCCGGTTGTTCCGAATATCTTCCGCAGTCATCCGGTATTTCTTCGCCTTTTTATTGCTCTCAAAAGATGCCGGGACCGCCAACACAAGATGCTCCTCCATAAAAATCCGCTTCTCGTAAATCTTTTCATCTAATATGTAATTATCAATCAGAATATCCAGCTCACCGACAAACAGCTTCTCTTCCAGGAGCGGAGTATGTCCCTCGAACAGACTGATTTTTACATGGGGATAGTCATCCCGGAATTTTCTAATAATAGGCGGGATGATAAACGCCGAAAACAGATAGGTGCCTCCCACAGAGAGATGACCTGTCTTCAACTCCGAGAGATTGCCCACATAATAGGCAAATTCATCTTCTAAATCCATAATCTTCTCCGCTGTCTTAATGTACTTCTTTCCGCACTCTGTCAGTTGGATGGGATTCATGCTGCGGTCAAACAGCGGCATACCGATTTTCGCCTCTATTTTCTTAATCATGGCGCTCAGCGCCGGCTGGGAAATGTATAAACTCTCCGCAGCTTTGGAAAAACTTCTCTCTTTATACACCTCATAAACATAGTTCATTCCGCTGAACATGGGGCTTTTCTCCTCCTTATAACCGTTTGGTTATATTTGCCATACAAATATAAATATTTGCTTCTATTTTAGAACCTTTTTATAATAAAAGCAAGAAAAACAAATGGACCATTTGAAAGACTTATAACAAAGCATTTCAGTAAAAAGGAGGGTATTATGAAAAATTTCACTGAAGCTTCTGCGGCGGAATTAAAGACCATGCTCAAAGAGCTCAAAGAACGGTATGATTCCTTCTGCGCGCAGAACTTAAAACTCAACATGGCACGCGGTAAGCCGGCGCCTTCCCAGCTTGACTTATGTGAGCCTCTTCTCGGCAAGATGGACTCCTACACGCTGGAGGATGGGACAGACGCCCGCAACTACGGAATCCTCGATGGTATCCCTGAATGCCGCCGTCTGTTGGGAGAGACACTGGGGATTGCCCCGGACCAGATTATCATCGGAGGCAATGCCAGCCTGAACGTTATGTTCGATACTCTGTCTTTCCTCTGCATGTTCGGCACTGAGGGCAAAGAACCTTGGCTTTACCATAAATTTTCCGGTAATCCGGTAAAATTCCTCTGCCCGGTTCCCGGTTATGACCGCCACTTTACGATTTGCGAAGAATTGGGAATCGAGATGATTCCGGTTCCACTCCTCGAAGATGGTCCGGATATGGACGCAGTGAAGGAACTCGCTGCAAAAGACCCTTATATCAAAGGAATCTGGTGCGTACCGCTCCACTCCAATCCACAGGGCGTTTGCTACAGCGATAAAGTCGTTGACGAACTTGCCTCCATGGAGACAGCGGCAGAAGATTTCAGAATCTTCTGGGACAACGCTTACGGTATCCACCATATTTATGAAGAAGTACCGCTCAAGAATATTCTCGAGGCATGCAGCGCTGCCGGTCATCCGAACCGCGCTTACTACTTCTTCTCAACTTCGAAAATCAGCTTCCCGGGCGCAGGCGTCTCTTTAGTCGCTTCCTCCCCGGATAATATAAAGGAACTGAAAAGACACATGTCCGCTCAGACCATCGGTCATGACAAGTTAAACCAGTTAAGGCATGTACAGTTCTTCAAGACACCGGAAAACTTAAAGAACCACATGAAGCTTCTCGCCAAACAGCTCCGTCCGAAATTTGACGCTGTGCTGGACAAGTTAGAGACAAACCTTGCCGGAACCGGTCTTGCATCCTGGAGTACTCCGAAGGGAGGATATTTCGTTTCTCTCGACACGCTCCCCGGATGTGCAAAACGCACCGTACAGCTCGCGAAAGACGCGGGAGTTGTCATGACAGGAGCAGGCGCTACGTATCCTTACGGGAAAGACCCCAAGGACAGCAACATCCGTATCGCCCCGACTTACCCGACCTTGGGAGAGCTGGAGCAGGCAATGGATATCTTTACTGTATGTGTACAAATTGCAGGTATTGAAAAATTATTAAGTGATAAAGGAGAATAAAGAATCATGGCAAATACATATAATCCCTATGATAACGTATTAAAAACTGTGAAAGACGCAGCAGATATCCTCGGATATTCCGACAGCGATATCGAGGCAATCAAATTCCCGGAACGTGAATTAAAGGTCGCTATCCCGGTTTGCATGGACGATGGAACCACACACGTATTTGAAGGCTACCGTATCCAGCACTCCACATCCAGAGGTCCTGCAAAGGGCGGTATCCGTTTCCATCCGGATGTAAACGAGAGTGAAGTAAAAGCTCTGGCAGCTTGGATGACCTTCAAATGTGCGGTTGTAAACATTCCATACGGCGGCGGAAAAGGCGGCGTTGTCTGCGATCCGAACAAACTGTCCGAACGCGAGCTGCGTGCCATCACAAGACGTTTCACAGCAGCTATCGCTCCCCTTATCGGACCAGACCAGGATATCCCGGCTCCGGATGTAGGAAGCAACGCAACAGTTATGGGCTGGATGATGGATACTTACAGCATGCTCAAAGGTCACTGCGTACATGGCGTTGTAACCGGAAAACCGATTGAATTAGGCGGTGCTCTTGGAAGAAACGAAGCAACAGGACGCGGTGTTATGTTCACAACAAAGAACATCCTCAGCAAAATGAATGTTCCGGTAGAAGGCACAACCGTTGCTGTACAGGGTATGGGAAATGTTGGTAGCATCACAGCGAAACTGCTTAACGAAGAAGGAATGAAAGTCGTAGCTGTCAGCGACGTATCCGGCGGTATTTACAATCCGAACGGACTTGATATTCCTGCAATCATTGATTATCTGTCCAAAGACAGAAAGAACCTGCTCAAAGATTACAATGAAGACGGCATGTCCAGAATCTCCAACGAAGAACTTCTGGAACTGGATGTCAAAGTGCTGGTACCGGCAGCTCTGGAAAACCAGATTAACCTTACCAACGCAGACAATATCAAAGCTGATATCATCGTTGAGGCCGCAAACGGACCAATCGCTGCAGAAGCAGACGAAATCCTGGAAAAGAAAGGTATCACTGTTGTTCCTGATATCCTTGCAAATGCCGGCGGTGTTGTTGTTTCCTACTTCGAGTGGGTACAGAACATCCAGTCTGTAAGCTGGACAGAAAAAGAAGTAAATGAAAAATTAAAGAACATCATGGACCCTGCATTCGAGGCTGTATGGGATATCGCACAGAAGAAAAATGCGACTCTGCGTACAGGCGCTTACCTCATCGCTGTGAAGCGTGTGGTTGAGGCGAAGAAAGCAAGAGCAATCTGGCCATAAGTTCACATTTTGTTCATTTATCTTTTAAAAAACATTCATTTTCTTATCACGGTTTCTTCATCTCTGTTGACTATACTGTGTATATCAGATGAAGAACAAGTGAATAAGACGTTACCAAGTATGAATCATACTATTTTGAATAAACTTTTTCATAATACATGCCAGGGGCTGATTACCAGCCACCTGGCATCCTCCCTTTTAAGGGGAATTTTTAAGTGCCGGCTTATGTTGGCGCTCTTTTTATTTGTATACACCACTTTTTCTATCTTATTTTCCCTTTTTTGCCCTGTATCTTGCCGCGCAGACAACTCCTGTCAAACTCCCTACAGCAAGCAATATACCCGCTGCCACGCCGCCGGAGGATGGTTTTTTTGTTCCGTCTGTCTGCCCGTCTTTGTCTTTTCTCCCGAAAATCTTTCCAAGCCTCCCGGTCGCGCTTTCCCCGACTTCCCCTCTCTTCTCAATCCGGAAAACCAGTTCCGCCTTATCTGTATTGCCTGCCAAATCCTCGGATGACACCTCTATCCAGTAGTTTCCAGGTTCCTCGAACTCATACTGCAGAATACGGCTTCCGGGCTGAAACACCTTGCGCTCATCGTTGACGGTGACGTTTTTCATCTGCGCGCCTTCCTCTTCCACCCAGATGTCCAGTGTTACTTTCTCTCCGTAGACCCCTCCGTTCTCCGCTCCTTTAAAAGAAATTTGCGGCACAGTGTGGTCGATGGTAAAGATTGCCTCCGCGGAAGACTCGTTTCCCGCCTCGTCTCTCGCCAAAACCTGCAGAATCCTGACTCCCTCCAGAGTAATCCGCTCTCCCGCCAGGTAAGGATTCCCGTCCAGGTACATCTGGTAAGTATACCCGCTGAAGTCCCTTATCATCTCTTCCTCTCCGTAATTCCATTCAAAATAAGGAATCCATGTCCCATTCAACTGGTCCACGTAACGTATGACAGGGCTTGTCTTGTCCACAGTAAAATGCATCTCTGTTTCTGTTATATGTCCCGCCAGGTCTGTCGCTTTCAGATAACAGGTATAATATCCTTCTTCCGCAAAGCTTTGCTTAGCTGTCCATGTGCCTCCCTCCTTTTCCCACACTGCCGGGTATTCTGCCGTCACATCCTCTGCTTTTTCTGATTCCTCGCTCTGCAAATCCGCCGCCCCTGCTTCTTCCCATGGCGTGCCGTTTCCAGAAACACTTTCTCCAGCAGGACTTACCCGGTTTATCTGCATCCGGACATCTGCCACACTGTTTTCATCCTGTACAGTAAAAACTGCTGTGGGTGTCACTGCCGTTATGAATCCCTCGTGAACTCCCTGCACTTTAATGGTTGGCGGGGCGCAGTCAAGAAAGAGTTCTCTGCTCTGCCGGGTACAGTTTCCCGCGCAGTCCCAAACCTCCACTTCTAAGACGACCGGTCCCGCGCCCACCGAAGTCTTCTCAATCGCAAAGGAAATGGTTTCCTGCGTCATGACATCTCCCGCTTCCGCGCTGTACGACCTCTGTGCTGCCGTCTCCCCGTCTATCCGGCAGATAATTGATGACAATCCTGAACATCTTCCCATATCATCCAACGGCTCCCACACCTGTACCAGTGCCTCCACAGACTCTGTGTACCATCCATTTCCGGTATCCGGCAGTGTAATCTGGACAGCCGGAGCCTCATTTTCACAGACAATCTCCGCAAAACAGGCAGTCTCACTTTGATTGCCTGCCATATCCACCGCGTAAGAACTCAGGCTTCCATAAAACTGCGGTCCTATGGAAATATCCCCTTCACTCCCTCTGATTCTCTGCAGTTCCCGCTCACCGCACAGGACGACGATTTCCTGTACCCCGGACACACTGTCCCGGCTGCTGACGTGGATATTTAACTCCGCGTTAGTGTATAAGATTCCATTTTCCGGCGGCAAAGGTGAAAATTCCGGTGTAAAAGGAGCTGTCCCATCCAGATAAAATGTATATTCTTCCTCATATATCTCCGCTTCTGCCCCGCCCTCTTCCTGCATTTTACCTGCCAAGGATTCCGTACCTTTCGCGGCTTCTTTCTCTTCTACGGCTCCTTCCTCTCCCTCATCACCTTCTGGCTCCATCCGCACTCTCACGGTATTTTTCCCTTCTGTCCAAAACTCTACAGGTACGGAATACTCTGCCTGCTCCATACCTGCTTCCAGATGCAGTATTCCTTCTTTTCGTTCACCGGAAGCGGATTCCAATATATAAACCGTGTCTGTTCTGTCTTCCGTATGGACAATGCGAATTTCCGGGGAAGCTGCAAACCATCCGTTTTCCCCATCGGGATTGGGCGCACAAATCTGCGGACACTTGTATGGTTCTGCTTCCTGCTTATCTCCGGCGGCTGCGAGAGTGACAGCCCCCGCCGCGCAGAAAAGAAAGACTGCTAGAAAACTGCCAAATACCATGTATCTCTTTCTACTTTTCATCCTTCCCACCTCCGCTTTCCTTCTCCTGTGCTGCCCGGTATTCTTCTACCAATCCCTCAACTTCTTCTGATTTCCCGATTTTCTGAAGCAGTGCTTCGCCTGTCAGGACTGCCTGTGCATACAGCCCCTGCTCCGCTTCCAGCTTCATCTTCTTGATTCCTGCCATCTCGATGCGCTCGGGCTGTTCCTCTATCTCACACAGTCTGCCGTAGGCATAAGCCGCCTCCGTATCCATCTCCTCCCGCTCATAAGCGGCGGACAGACATCGCAGAATTTCCGCCTCCATCTCCTTTCCGCGCACGATGACTTCCTGGTTGCCGCTGGAGGTATTCAGAAGGAGCCCTTCTCTCAAAGATTCTGTGAGGCGCTCTGCCTCTGTCATGTCCAAGCCCGTCTCCCCAGTCTGCCCCTCTGCGGTCTCTCCCTCCGAGTTCTTCTCCTCTGAACTATTCCCATCATCCGTTGGCTCATCAGCAGTCTTCCCGGTATCCGGTGACACCGCCGAATCTGTCCCGCTGTGCACAGTCTGCCCTGCCGGGCTGTCCTCTGTTGTGTCGCCGTATCCTTTTGCCTCTCCATATACCTCGCTCTGGTCTGTCAGGACAAAGACCGAGGCTGCCAGGGCGCAGAGAACCAATGCGGTAATCCCCACAACCGTAAACCCCGCCTTTTTCCCCGGCAAAAGGGTAGTTTTACTCCTTTGCTCCCTGCCGTCTGCTTCTCTTGTCTTATATACAGGCAAAGATTTTTGTACCTGCTGAAACGTCTCGAAGTTTTTCCCCGCTTCGCCTGTACATTTTTCTATCACCCGTTCCAGAGTCCTCTCCTCCCTGCGGGTGAGGGACGGCGTCGCCTGTGTGTAAGCCAGTATGAACTGCATCGTCCTTCCAAGGCAGTAGATATCCGCCGAGACCGGGATACTCCCTCTGCGCTCCAGAACAGGCTTCACGAAACGGCTGCTCACAGAGCGAAGCTGCATACATTTCACTGCCTCCTCATTTTCCGGGGATTCCAGGTCCAAAAGCAGAAGCCTTGCCTTCCCGTCCACCAGTATGCTGTATGGATTCAGATAGCGGTAGGGCTGTCCCCTTTTGCACCTCTGGTACTGCTCCAAAAGATGACAGAGCTGTCCGAACCAATCAAAAAGACAGCGTTTCTCCACCCGCGGATACTCTTTCAGATAATAAATCAAAAGGCTGCCCTCCACGCAGTCCAGACTTTGCCTGCACTGCGCGCCATAGTCAATAAACCGGAATACTTCATATGTCTGTTCTCTGCTCAATATTTTCCCTGCTGCGCGGCACAAAATCCCCCTGTCACGCTTCTCTTCTCAACATTTGAAATACCATCAGATTCTGATGTTGAATTTAAGATGTTAAAATCATGTGAATAGAAATTTCCTGTAGAATAAGAAAGTACTTGCATCATACTCGAAGGATGAGAAAAATGCAAGTACTTTTAGAAAAGTTTTATACAAAGCGCTCTCCTAGAGGAGCACGCCTCACAGTCAATTGAGAACCGGGGCTGTGAAACAGACCGGTCTAAGCTGCTGCCTCCTGTCATTTGCGCCTCTATAATTTCAGTTTTAATTCTATGATGCGCTCCACTGACTCGTCCAGTCTCTCCTCCGTCAGCGTCCCCGCTTGGACTGCATCGAGAATCCCCTGGTACGCGCTGTAAAAATCAGAGGGCATCAGGATTACATCAATTCCTGCCTGAATTGCCCGCACTGCCGCATCCGCAGCAGAGTAATTCTCCGCGATAGCACCCATGTTCATGGCATCTGTGATGATGATTCCCTCATATCCCAGCTCTGTGCGCAGCAAATCTGTCACCACTGCCCCTGAAAGGCTGGATGGCAGACCATCACCCGTGACCTGGGGCAGAGTGATATGCCCCACCATGACAAACTCGCTCCCCGCTTCGATTCCCGCCTGGAAGGGCAAAAACTCACAGGTCCTGAGCTCTTCCAATGTCCGCTGTGAATAGGCAAAGCCTTCATGGGAATCCTCCGCTGTCGCTCCGTGACCGGGAAAATGTTTAAGGGAAGTACACACACCCGCACTGTGAAATCCTTCCACCGCCCTTGCAACCATGGAAGCCGCCGTCTGCGCATCGGAGCCAAATGCCCGGTAACGCACTACCTCGTTAGAGGGATTTGTCCACACATCCGCATCCGGGGCGAAATCCACATTAAATCCGTATCCGGCGAGATACGTTCCGATATAGGCACCCACCTCATATGCCCTGTCCGGGTTCCCTTCCGCGGCGATATCGCTCATATTTCCGACATTCTCCACCGGAAACATTTCATTTCCCGCTACTCTTACCACCGTTCCTCCTTCTTCATCTACCGAAAGAAACGGTTTCAACCCTGTTGCCTGTATGCTTATATCTTCCAGCGCGCTGTTAAACTCCACAATCTGCTGCGGGGATGCCACATTTCCTGACATCATAATAAAGCCGCCCACCGGGTATGTCTGAAATGCCCCGGTGAGCTGCTCTCCTGCCTGTGTTGTGCTCTCTTCCCCGCTCAATGTCTCCGGCGTCACGATAAAGAGCTGCGCGGTCTTTTCTTCCAGCGTCATGCCTGACAAAATTTGTTCCGCCTCGGAGGGCGCCTCCTCGACTCCCTGCTTCTTCTGTTCGTCCAGCGTAGTTTTCCCTTCATCGCTGTTCTTGTCTTCCTGCGTCTTTTCATCTGTCTCGACCACAGTATTTCCGCTGCCTTTCTCTGCAGTCTCATTTTGTTTCTGCACCATTTCCCGGATGCACAAAGCAATCACCACCACACAGACAGCCAGAACCAGAATACCAAGAAGAAGAGAAATTCTGCGCTTTTTGTCCGGTATCCCGCTGTTCTTTCTAATCTTCATACTCACAGATATACCCTATTTTCCCGGAAAATTCAGGCGCTACGCTTAAAATATCATTGGGCACGTCATTCAATACCCATCCGCCTGCGCTCTCATAGTAAAACATATCCAGGCAGTCTTCCTCCGTGCTGCCATCCCGGAAACTCGGTTCATTCGTCATCCATGCTCCCGCGCACCAATAGCTGGAAGAATTTATCTTGTCTCCGTAGAGTTCACCCTTTTCATTTACCCAGTAGTAATCCTGGGAGCCTGCATCTCTCCTGCCCCCAATCCTGAACTGGATATTCTGCATCCCCTTTTGGGAAATCTCATTGAGAATGTAGTCAAACTCTTCCTGGCTGTTTATTCTGACAAGGTATCCGCCCTCATTTTTACAGTACTGGTATGCCTCGCTCCAAGTGCAGTCGGAAATGAAATATTCATACCGGTGAATCCCGCCCTCTGTGGAATCATAAGTCTTCTTCTCTGTGGATTTGGAGTCTTTTTCCTCTGTGTCGTCTTCTTTTTCTGTATCGTCCTTCTCTGCGTCGTCCTCTTCCTTATCTGCCTCATCATCCTTTTTAGATGATTTCTTATCCGAGCTGTCCTCTGATTCACTCTCAGCGGACTTTTCTTCCGGTCCTTTTGCGTATTCTTCGATACGGGCGGAAAGCTCCTTTTTTGAATCCTTTACGTGATAGTCTCCCAGCACAAGCCAGATACAGATACCCGCAGCGATGACAAGTACCACCACCAGCGATATGATGACAACCGGAAGCCTGGATTTCTTTTTACTCAGAGGTGCTCCGCAGTTTTCACAAAATTCAGCCCCCTCTTCCACAGGGGTGCCGCAATTCGGACATTTCATCTCAATCCCTCCTATGGAAATCCTCTCTTATCCAATCGGCGTCCCGCATCCTGTGCAGAACTTCTGCCCTTCTCTCAACTCTTTGCCGCAGTTCGGGCATACAGGCGCCTCATATACCGGGGTCTCATACACCGGTTCCTGAACAGGCTGAACCTGAGGAGCGCTCTCTGTATACTCCTGAGGCGCCGCCTCTTCCTCTACCTTTGTCCCGCAGTTTACGCAGAACATCTGGCCTTCCTCCAGCACTGCTCCGCAGTTTTTGCAGATTTTGCCTGTAGGTGACTGCACAGGCTGTACTTTTTCGGGAAGCTCAATCTTAGCCCCACATACATTACAGAACTTGGAGTTCTCTGAAATCTCCGCATTACAGTTCGGGCAGTATATCGTCCCTTTTATCTTCCTCATCTGCTCCCGCAGTTCTTCCTCCGCCGTTTCCAGCTCGTTTATCTTCGCGATGAGCTCTGCTGTTTCTGCCATAGCCTCTGCTGCCTTGTCAGCATATTTTTCATAATAAATCTTTCCAATCTGCTCAAAACATTCCTTTTTCTGATTCTCCATCCCTTTTATACTGGAAGAAATCTTCACGGAGTCTGTCGCATCCTTCGTCTTCTGAAGTGCTCCCTGCCCCAATTCAGTCAATTTTTTGTCAAGATTGTCTAAAAATGCCATTTTTATGTCCTCCTTTATATTTAACGGCAAGTATGCCGTTTTTTTCTCTTTTATTTATTCCAGCGAAACAACCTCTGCTTCGTATATCGCAAATTCATCTACATAGTACATAGTTCCCGCATCCGGTTCCAGATTTCCTGTCACTTTCACACGTTTACCATATAAGTCTTCCGGAATTTCCTGTTGACATACCAACTGTATATCCTCGCAGCCCTGAGTATACGCCTCGTCTGCGCCTGTACCCACATGGATGTCCGCCGGATTATCCAGCTTCAGCATAATGGCGTCAACTCTCCCCGTCATATCACCGTAGACTTTTTCCCATTTCCAGAGCGTCCCCGTCATCTCCACATAACCTTCTGTATAGGTTTGCTCTGTCTGTGTCTCCTGCGGTGTCTCGAAAGATGTTGTGTCGTCCGCCGCTTCCGTATCATCGTCACCAGTTCTGCCTGCCATATCAGCAAGCTCGATAACACCCCACTTGCCGTCTTTTTTCACCCAGCATTTTCCTTCATATACGGGACGGATTTCCTCGAAAATCCCTGCCGGAATAATCAGACTGCCCTGCACATCCCGCAGTTCCCACTCTCCGCCTTTCACAAGGGGGATGGTATTCTCGGAAGCCGCATAGCAAAATTCTGCCGCTGTGTATCCGCCGTCCTCATAATAATGGAACATATCCCAGGAGCTGTCATATTCAAAGGGAATGACGGTATTTCCTTCCCCGTCAAGATAGCCCCATTTTCCATCTCTTTTTGCGGCGAGCACTCCCTCAGAGTAAGAGCCGCACTTTTCATACACAAAATCTGTCTTGAGTTCTCCATCCGCATAGACTGCGAAGGGTCCCTCCCCGTGTTCCAGTTTCGTATATATACTGGAATCCGTGGGACTCCCGGTTTCATTCTCTGTCACCGGCAGCGGATTCTCCGGGTCCGTCGTTGCGGCATACATGGAACCATACTGTTCATTGGTATTGTGAAGTCCGCCGGAATAATAGAAGCACCCTTCTCCAAAGCCGCTGCCTATGCCATCCACAGGCTTCACCTCCCCGGTTTCATAGGTCAGCATGTACTGCTCCCAGTCCCGGTGATACATTTCCTCATACTGAGCCGACACTCTATGCATCAGATACCCTGTACCGCCGAAGTCCTCTATGGACCTGTATTCCACCTCTGCCAGAATCTCTCCGTTCATATCAATGACACCGTAAATCCCGTCCTGTTCTATAACAGCATAGGGCACGCATTTCTGACGCAGCCCCTCATTTACCGGTCTCGTCAAATAGTCCCGGTCTCGGACATAGTCGATGTTATCCGCCTCAATCTTTGGCTCTATGACCCACGAATAATCACTCACACTGTTCCACTCTTCTACAATAGCTTCAATCTCTTCATCTGCCTGAGGCAGAGCTTCCTGCGCCTGCTTCGCTGTCTGTGCCGCCTGTTTGAGATTTCCCTGAGTCTCATACACCTCAATCAATCCCAGGTATGGTTCCTTCTCCTTCGGCTCAATCCGGATAGCTTCCAGATAGGAGGCTTCCGCCTTCTCATAATCCAGTTCTTCCAGATATTTTGCCGCCGAAGCGATGGTATCTTGATACTGCTTTTTTACCATTCTGTCTTTGACAATAAAAACTACCGCAATCACGCAGGCAGCGGCTAAAACACAGGCGATGGCAAGCCAAATCCATTTCCTGCGTTTTTTCCTGCCGCGCTTCTTCTGCTGTGGGGCGGGAGATATACTTCCCGCTTCCGTCTCCGCGGTCAGCGGTGTCCCTTCCTTTTCCAGAGGTTCACCGCAGCTTCCGCAGAACCGGGCGCCCTCGCGATTGTTAGCTCCACACTTCGGGCAATACATAACGTTTCTCCTTCTCTTTGGGAAATCAGCCTACTTTACATCCGCAGTTCCCGCAGAATATCTCTCCTGGCTCCAGCACTTTCCCGCAGTTACGGCAAAATTCACCTGCAGCCTTTTCTTCGGCAGGCGCTTCCTCCTCCGGAATATAGGGCGCTTCCGTAGAAGCCGCCCCGCCTGCTCCTGCCTCTTCACTGTTTCTCAATCTTGTTATCCTGTCAAACAGGGGCAGCAGCTGAGGGAGGGGGTCTTCAAATCCCCCCTCATAATATGCTTTCCCCAAATCTCTATATGCCTGGTCGAGTTCTCTTTCTATGCCGTTCTCAAAATCCAGGCAAACTGTCCTGTCCTCGCTGTCTGTCATAACTCATCTTCTCCTTTTCACAGGAAATCTCTGTTTACATGCTTGTCGGGTCAACATACCACATTCCGTCTATCTTGACTACCTGTAATGTCATCCCATCCTCATAAGTCTCATCCGTAACGTCTTCCATACCTACAATCATTGTAAGTTCGAGATATTTTGCTTCTTCAATTTCCTCGTCCACGCCTTCATAGTCGAATTCATCTTGAATTTCCGCAACTTCCGAACTCGTCAGGTCTTCTTCATACTCGATGATGTAATCTACCTGATAAGCCCCCGGCTTGATGTCCATTCCCATAGCTTCCACAAACATCTCTTCCAGATAGTCTTCCAATTCCGACTGTGTATAGCCGCTCTGGTATTCCAGCACTTCTATGGTCCCCGCTGAAAATGCCGAGAGCATGATAGCTCCATCCTGCTCCTCGATTCCGCGCATCAGACTGTCTACCGGGTCAGTGTAGTCATTTCCACTTTTCTTTGCTTTTTTCTCTTCTTTTTCATCCTCGCCGTCATCGTCATCGGAATCATCAGAATCATCGGACGAATCTTTCTCATCTTTGGACTCGGATGATGATTTTGAGCTCTTAGAGGAACTGTCAGAATCATCAGAACACCCTTTGACCGCAAAGACCACGCCGCCTATAACCAGCGCCAGAAGTATAATCACTCCTATGATAATGAAAAGAGGCTTTTTCGATTTCTTCGGCGCCGGTCCGCCAGGCTGTTGGTAATACTGACCGCCTCCCGGCTGCTGATAGTACTGCTGTCCCTGCTGTCCCGGCTGCTGGTAGTACTGCTGTCCCTGCTGTCCGGGCTGCTGATATCCGCTGCCCTGGTTCTCTTGCATACCATTTCCCGGTGGATTTGGCTCATCTACCGGACTGCCGCAGTTGGGACAGAATTTTGTATCATCACTTACCTGTGTCCCGCAATTTCTGCAAAACATGCCTTACCCCCTTCTTCACAATGCATTTTTACATGCTGTCGATATCCAGGTACCACTTGCCGTCTACTTTGATAACGATAAGTTCCACATCCTCCTCGTCTTCTTCGTCACCGTCGATATATGTGGTGAGCACAACGTCCAGCTCTCTCGCCGCGCTGATATCTTCCTTTATATCATAGTAGTCCTTCAATTCGTCCTCAATATCCTTGATATCGTCTTTATCCAGTTTCTTAACCTTCTCTACTTCATACTTGATTTCGATATCATCCCCATCGATGTCTTCGTCTGTGAACATGTATTCAAACTCTTCTTCCATCATGTCTTCCAGTTCACTTTTCTTCATTCCGCTCATATCTTCCATCGCATCGATAGTCTTCTCAGAAAATGCAGACAGAATCATCTCTCCATCCTGTTCCTCAACACCTTTAATCAATGTTTTGAGCGGTTTCTCATAGCCTTTTCCGAAAATAGCCTTTCCAATCAGCACTGCCGCAACGATAACGACAACTGCCACGACCGCAACCACACCGATTGCCAGGTAAGGCGGTTTCTTCGCTGTGCGGACGCTTCCGCCTCCGCCATATCCTCCCTGTGTGCCTCCGGGAGCCGCTCCGCCTGCATTTCCCGCAGGTGTACCACATTTCGGGCAGAATTTTGACCCTTCGTTAATCTGTGCGCCACAATTTTTGCAAAACATATCTTTTTCCTCCTCATATTAAATTTTTATATATTATGCCTTTGCAATTGATGTACTTATCTGTTTTGACATGCCGTTTACACAGGCGGCATATCTTTTGACTAACGTATTCTTATGTTTTAATATTCAATGGTTCCCCAGCCTATGTACCATTTCCCGTCTACTTTGATGACTGTCACCGTCATATCCGTCTCTTCCTCCTCATCGCCGTCCACATAGACGGTAAACACGACATCTAATTCTCTCGCCGCAGTGATATCGTCCCGGAAACCATAGGCTTCTTTCTGTTCTTTTTTCAAGTCCTTGATGTCGTCTTTATCCAGCTTCTTGACATCTTCAATCTTGTATTTGACCTTTATGTCTTCATCTTCCAAATCTTCGCCTGAAATGTTGTACCGCCAGGAACTGCTCCAGTTCTTTTCAAGCTCTCTCGACGACAGTCCGGAATATTCCTTTGACCAGTCCAAAGCAGTCTCTGTAAAAGCGCCTTGGATGATTTCCCCGTCGTCCTGCTCAATCCCCTTGACAAGCGTCTTGATAGGTTTCTCATATCCTTTGCCAAAGATAAGGCGTCCCACAAAAAACAGGATAATCACCGCAACCACTGCCACAGCCGCGACAAGCCCGATTGCCAGGTAAGGCGGCTTCTTCGCTGTCTGCGTCCGTCCGGCTGCTTTGGGCTTGGTATTTCCTGCCGGCGTCCCGCACTTGGGACAGAATTTCGCGCCGTCTTTTATCTGCGCTCCGCAATTTTTACAAAACATAGTCTCCTCCTAAGCCAGTGTAAACACATTTTCTTTTGTTTTAATATATATCCTGGTGCCTCTCGGCAGATAATACTGCCGCCCTTTTCCCAGGGGCTGCCCGCTCTCTAAGTATACGCATACCTTCTCGAAAGGCTCCACGCAGTATTCCTGATATTTCCGCACGAAATATACGCCTGCCAGCGACTGGGAATTTTCGTAGGGGCTTAAAACAGCGCCGTCTTCCTCCCAGAGGAAAAACGCTTCGGTATCCTTTTTCAGCGGATAGGTCTTTCCCTTAAAGATACCGGACTCACCCTGAAGGGCTCCGGTAAAGTTCTCTCTCTGCTCTCTTAAAAGCGCCTCCTGCTCCTTCAGTTCCTGTGCTGCCTGCCGGCGCTGCTCTTCCTCCCGCTGTCTCATAAGGAAAGCTGCCCGTTCCTTTTCCTGTTCTTCCTCAAATCTCTCCTCCGCCAGATTTTTCTCTGTCTGTCCGGGTATATCCATCTCCTCTGTGTCATATCCCATCCCCTTATATTCCTCGTAGGACATGGGGACAGTCTCTCTCCTAAGGTGCTCCATCTCCTCCAGATAGATATCCTCCTCCGGGTCTTCTTCCTCAGACCTCGCCCACAGCAGCAGTCCGATGAGAGACACCAGGAAAACAAGGAGATAGCAGATTCCCAGAACCAGTATGGATAAAAACTCCAGCGACAGGCTCATCTCCTCATCCAGAACGCCCACCGCGTGCTCCACCTCTCTTAACTGTCCATACAGAAGGAAGCCTGTGGCCGCCAGCAGGATACTGTTCACGATGCTGCCCGTCATCGCAATGATATAAGACGCGCGTCCACGGAGAACTGCCGTCAAAAACGCCTCCAGAAGGATTAAGACAACTCCGCCCACAATCCACCACATGTAAGGCGCCAGATAGGTACGGACCGCGGCATAGATAAATCCTTCTGTCTCTGACCCGCTGTAGAATCCCAGGCAGGTCTTCAATATGCGCATAAGAGACAGCTTAAGGTCCCCGATTTGCGCGAATGGAAGGAACCACCCGGTGATACTGCCTGCCAGCACGACCGCTGCGATATATTTTAGTTTTTCCTTCATTGTCTTCACCTCATCCCTATCCTTTTTCTATTTTATCAAGGAGTCTTCTCCTCTGCCCCGGAAATACCGCCGCGCAGATAATCCATGAAATGATACACGCCAGGATACCCACCGCGCTGATTCCCGTGAGCAATACTCCTCTTGTCAATTCCATTAATCCAGCCACCCCCCTGCTTCCACTTGTCCGTATACTTCATCCAGCAGCTGCATCTCGGCATCGTCCTGTACGTCCTGCTGGGAGTACATTGCTTTCGCTTCCTCATAATATTCCGCGAAATCCGCATAGTCTCTCTGGCTGTTGTCCTTTGCCTGCTGCACGCTGATTTCCAGAAATGCACGCCGCTTGTATATATTATAATCGCTCCCGTACAAATTTTCCATTGTTTTCAGCGTTTCATCAACAAATTCCAGTTCACCTGTCTTTTCATACAGCACTGCCATTGTATCATAGGTATTGTAAGTATCCCAACCCTGGGCAATGATTTTCTCCAGCGTCTGAATCGCTTCCTCTAAAAACGCCTCATCCCCGCTGCTGTCCGCAAGCTGGATATCCGCCTGTACCAACTCTTCCAACACCTGCATCTGCGCTTCTGCAGGCAGCGCTTCCTGTGCCTGTAAAAGGATATCTCTCTGGGTCCGGTCGCTGCCCGCCTCCTCGTAAATGCGGCTCATCATCAGGTATGTCCTGCGCATCAGGTCCGTATCTTCACAGACCCCCAAACACTGCCTGAAATCCTCCAGCGCCGCCTCGGATTCTCCCAGCACATATTTAATTTCTCCTCTGGCATAATAGATGGAATCCTCTTTCAGTCCGTTTTCTTCCGCCTCTGAAAGGACGTCTTCCGCCTCTTCTTCCTCTCCCGCATACGCCAGGGTGATGGCGTAATCCCTGTAATACTCTGCTTTATTCACCTGGAAATCAAAGAGTTCCTCATACGCCTCCAGTGCCTCCTCATAGTCCCCCAGCCAGAAATGACTGTCCGCTTTCAGATAGTATACATCTGCCATGCGGGACTGCACCATATTTATTTTTTCATTTTCCAGAATATCATAGTCGATGAAGGATATGCACTTTTCATATTCCCGCTGCATATACAGACTGCGCGCGTTCTGGTAATAACTCTCCAGCGCGGAGGGCAAAAGGTCCCTCGCCTCCTCATACGTCTTTTCCTGTCTGTCGAACTCCCCATCGTCTATATACTCTGCCTGTTTTTCCACCAGGAGGTTATATTTCTCCGTCTTTTCCAGCTTCATCTCATGGATTCCATATCCGCCCAATACGATAAATCCCGCGCATAGGACGGCGATTCCCGCCCGGATTCCTGTCTGCCGGCGCAGAAGTGCCCGGTATTTCTTATCCTTCTTTGGAATATCCTGAAAATCACGGAACATTTCATAGGCGGAAGCATACCGTTCAGCGGGATTGATTTTCACCGCTTTTTCAATGACATGGGCAAGGGGCTGGCTGACTGATTTTTTCAGCAGCTTCCGGTCCGGTCTTTCTTTACAGTCCCTTAATTTCTGCCCGGTCGCCAGGTGGTAAAAGACCGCGCCCACGCTGTAAATATCTGTCTTGTCGTCAATTCTGACCCTCTCCCTTAAGCCGTTTACATTCCCGTTATTTTCCCCAGAGCCGGGTCCTGCCGCCTGCGCCCGGCTTCTTCGCGCCGCAATGTACTGCTCCGGCGAGGTATACCCGTCCGTGTAGCCGAGGACTGCAGAACCGTCCAGATAAAAGGAAATATTGAAATCAATCAGGCAGATATCCCCTCCCGGCGTCACCATGATATTGGAAGGCTTGATGTCCCCGTGGATGACAGGGGGATTCTGCCGATGCAGATAGTTGAGCGCGCTGCATATCTGCATACCCCAGCGTATCATCTGGTTCTCTGTAAAGCGCGCCCCCTGCCTGAGCAATTCTGAGAGAGGCTGCCCTTGTATGAAGCTCATCACCGTGTAGAGCTCCCTGCCCGTGTCCAGAAAATCCAGCACCTGGGGCAGATAGGAGTGGTGGAGATTTTTTAAGATATCCACCTCCCGGCGGTTGACCTCCATGGACAGACTCCTGCTGCGAATCTGTTTCAGCACCACTTCCTGGCGCAGCCTCTTATGATATGCTTTGTATACGATTCCTCCGCTGCCCTCACCTAAGCGGCAGAGAATGTCATATGTATCCGATAATCGTTCTGTCCTGTCCATTTATCTAGTCCGCCCTGACTGTAAATTCAAATTCTTCGTCCTGGGACAGGCGGAAGACACTTCCGTCTGTCAGACGAACCGGAGAGTGTATCTGCTCTCCATCCACATACACATGGTTGGAAGAGTTTAAATCCTCCAGACAGTACCCCTCCTCTGTGCGGAAAATCCGGGCGTGCTTCCTGCTCACCGTCGGATTCTCCTTCACCACAAAATCCGCTTCCACCGATTTTCCGATGACAAAACTCTCTTTATCTATCTCCGCCGTCTCGTCCGTCCGCATCCGCCTGATACGGATGTGGATGGGACTATTCAGAATCACCGTGGGGTCTTCCCCCAAATCCTCAGAAGGATTCTGCTCTCTGATTGGGCGCACCGGCTCTCTGATAATGACATCCGATGCAAATCCGTTTGTCTCAAGCGGCGGGATTGAGACTTTTTCCTTCTCCTCCCATCCACGCAGCTTTTCTCCCATAAGAATCTCCTCCCTTCTGGTGCGCTATTTCTTTTTCTTTCTCTTTATACGCTTCCTTATCACAATGACCAACACCAGCACAGCGACCGCAATGACCACACCGCCTGCCGTATAGAAAATCCAGGTATAGCTTACAAGCTCGCCCTCGCCGTTGGCTTTCGCTCTGTATTTTAAATCATACCGTCCATCTCCGTCTTCGTCAACATTTAATACGGTGCTGGAAGCATTCTCCGCCACAGTGTCTATCTTCGTCTTCCGTGTAATCTTAATATTCTCAAAGGTACGGAAATCTGTGTACTCTCCCTCTTCATCCATGAAGCCGATGGTATAGTCCATCCTGCCGTTTCCGTTGCCCTCTATCTGAATATCATACTTGGAGCCTTCCTTGAGCCTTAAAATCTTCACGCGGTCGTCATCGCCCTGGGAATCTGTGCTGTCCTGACTGCCGCCTGACGTCTCACCGGACAGGAATCCTAATCCTGCCCCGGAATCGCCTGTATCTCCGCTATCCCCTCCTGTATCAGAATCGGATTCTTCCTTATCGCTTTCCTCGAAGGTCAATGTACCGAAGGAGGTCCTGGTATTCAGTTCCGATTCCACAGAGGTCAGTGTCTCTCCATGTGCAGTGACTGTAACGTCAACCGGGCAGGCAATCCTTATATAGATGTACTGCTGTCCGTTTATCTGGTCTGCGATATCGTCGAAGAAGAAACGCAGATTAGAGGCATTGTCCACCTCATAATGCCGCCCTTCGCTGGCGATTCCTGTCATGAGAGACTGTGCTTCCGCTCTCTCTTCCTCCTCCAGACTGGTGAAAAATCCCAGCGTATAGATATCGATATCCTGCCCTTTCAGCGTATTGGCATAGGCGATTAATTCATCCCCTTGTTTTCCATCGTTTGGCATCCCATCGCTCATGAGCACGATAATCTTTTCTCTCGCGCTGCTGTGGGAGAGCATCTCCTCGGCAGTACTTAAGCCCGCCTCGATGTCTGTGCCGCCATTTGCCGTCATGGTGTATGCCACTGCCTTCAGATAATCCGAGTTTTTGGAAAAATCAGAATCCATATGGGCACTGCCGTTATATGTGACGATGCCGACACTGACTTCCTCGGAAAATACGGTATTGATAAACTGCTCCGCCGCAATCTTCGTCTCCTCGATTGGGGTCCCAGCCCCCTCATCTACAGCAGATTCCATCATACTTCCGGAGTTATCCAGCACGAGCACGATATCTCTCTCCTCGGACATATCCCCATTCCCCGGCGTCTGGTCTTCCTCATCCCTCTCCGCCATTGTAAAGTTATATTCCAGCACGAACTCTGTGCTCAGGTCATCGCCCTGCCATGCCATACCTCCGGTAAACTCGATGGTCTGACTGCTAAGGGCACCGCTGGAGGAGTCGATATGAGCGGTCAGCGTTACATCCTCAAAGGTGTAAGCCTCTGTCTGCATAAGCTGCTGCAGAGAGGTCCCTGTCAGGGATTCCAGAGATTCCCGGCTCAGCCTGAAGGAAAGTTCATCTCCATTGTCAGCCCCGTCCATTACCATGCCTTTCTTCAGCTTGAAGAAATTAAAGATTTCCGGGGAAATATTCTGGGACATGGTCTGCTCCGCAGGTTCTGTGTAGTGGTAGGTCGCGGTCCCGTCCGCGTACTCCATCTCCCACTCTGTCTCGCTGTTGTCATTCCTGCTGTATCCCTCACTGTCGAGATTCACGTTTTCCACATGATACTGGTCGAAATCCGTTATCTCCGTGTTCGTTCTTCCATTGATATAGTACGTATCGGCGTCAGCTCCCACAGGAGCATCCATCTCTGCCTTTATCTCGGCTTCCTCTGTCCAGCTTCCTGTACCCGCAGTAATCTGGGCTGCCCGCATATATTTCTCATAGACACTGGACTCTGACTGGCTGACATCCGCCTGGAGAGCGTCCTCCACCGCAGCTCCCACATTCAAGAGCGGCAGGGTATCATCATCGTCCGCATCTGTCTTACTGTTCGGCTGTACTTCCGTCTCCGAGGCATTGACAAGGATATCCTTTATCTGTGCCCCGCTAAGTCCCGGCTGCGCGCCCCAAACTGCTGCTGCCGCTCCCGCGGTGATGGGCGCTGACATGGAAGTCCCCGACATCTTCGTGTACCCGCCGTCCTTCAGACTGTAAATATCATTTCCCGGCGCGGCAATCGTGGCGGCATCTCCGTAATTTGAGAACTTGCTCAGCGTGTACTCTCCATCGCTATCCGGCGCATTTGCCGATGCCACGATGACGATGCGGTTCAATACATCCTCTTTTGAGACCATATTGTCCAGAGTCTCACAGTTGTCCTCTGTCACGCAGCAGAACCAACCATTATTAATAGCCTCCATTCCAACTCCGCTGGTATCGCCGTTTCCTGCGGACTGTACGATGACAAAATCATACCCTCTCGTCAGCATAGAAGCGAGATAGAGAGAATAAAGTCCTCCGTAAGCATCCACCATTTCTTCAGTGAGTTCCTCGCTCCCCGTGCTGTCCTTGAGCCCCTTCGGGTCCACGCCCAGAGACAGATTGACGACCGTCCGCTCCCCGCCTTCTTCGATGGCGAGAATCACTCCCGACAAAATGGAGCTGGATGTATCCCATCCGCCGTCCCATTTCTGTATCCAGGTGGGCTCCCAGTCCCATCCTAACAGTCTGGCGTTCGGCGCTACCCCGGCGATGCCCTTCTCGTTGTCCATGGCGGCGCCGATGAGTCCGCTGACATGGGTCCCGTGGTCACTGGGTGAATTTACACTGGGATTGAGCAGTTCAATGGACAAATCCTCGTGGTTATCGTCAAATCCCGAATCAACGACTCCCACACTGACTGTCTCCATATCACTTCTGTGTTCCCAGGCTGCGGGGGCATCGATGGCTTCCGCCCACCAGTTGTTTCCGGACGGAGCGTCCACATCCCATTCATTATCCGTCCACAGACTGTTGTACCAGTGTTTTCCGAAGGGGTCGTTAGGCTCATAATTTTCTTCCATCGGCACTGCCAAATCCACCTCTGCGGCCACGACAGAATCCATGTTTTCCACATCCGCGCAGAGCGTCTCAAGCTCTTCATAGGAGGAGGCTTCCACACGAATCAGCAGCAAATCAATGACTTCCTGCTCTCCCGCAATCTCGCCGCCTAAGGCGTCCACCACTGCCTGCTTTGTCTCCTCGTCCGTCTGGGGTTCAAAGAACACCATGACAATATCATTGATATAGAGGATTCCCTGCTCCTCGTCCACAGAGATATCTTCCTCTGAAAACTCATAGAGTCCGCTGGAAGTGCCGCTGCCATCCCCTTTATTCGAGGAGGAACCGGCGTCCATCCTGCCCTTGATAAAGGCAGCCACGATGCAGGCAAGAGACAGAAGGAACAGCACCAACGCGATTATCTGGAATACTCTGCGAATCTTTCTGCCAAAGTTCCCGCTTCCCTTTTTCGCCTTCTCCGCCTTTTTCTCCCGGCTTCCCGCTTTCGCGTTCTTCTTCACCGGAGTCCCGCATTTGTTGCAGAACGCCGCTGTGCTCTTTAAAGGAGCCCCGCATTGAGCGCAGTACTGCACCGGGGCAGCCTGTTCTTTCTCACTCTGCCGTGCCCGCTCCTTCTCTTCCTCCCTCGCGCTCTTTTTTTCTCCGCCCAGGGAGAAAAAGAGCAGTATCCAGAAGATAAGCCATACCACCCACATGCCGTGTACCAGCCGCAGACCGGACACATCAAAGAGATAGTCCGCTCCGCCATCCAGCCATCCCGCGAAGAGCAGGAAGGTCACCCCTGCCGCTCCGAGAAAAGACAGCAGACTGCACACAAATGTCCGTATCCCTCTGTTCGGTATAAATGTCGCGCCAAACAACAGCGCTGCCGGAATCACGGTAAAGAGGGCAAAGAAAAGCCCCAGCCGGTTCATCCCTCCTCCCAGCGGAAGAAACACAAGCCCGGCAAGCGACAACACTGCCAGAATCCTCAATATCATTTTACGCATCACACATTCCCCCTGACTCTCTCCGGAATCGTAAAAGGTCTCTGCCTTTAAAATCCGGTTTATCTCATTTTACTTATTTCCTCATTTCCTCCAGTCTTAAAAGCGCACAAGCCACGACTTTGTCCATGTCGTAGTACTTGTAGTCTCCCAGCCTGCCGCCGAAGATGACGTTTTCTTCCTTCTCCGCCAGCTTCTTATATTCCTCGTATAAACGGGTATTTTTCTCATTGTTCACCGGATAGTACGGCTCCATCCCTCTCTGCCACTCGGAGGAATATTCTCTGGAGATGACCGTCTTCTTCTGTGTGCCGAACTCAAAATGCTTGTGCTCGATAATCCTCGTGTAGGGTATCTCCCGGTCCGTGTAATTGACCACCGCGCATCCCTGGTAATTGTCACAGTCCAGGACTTCCGTCTCAAAACGCACGCTGCGGTACTCCAAGGCTCCCAGACAGTAATCAAAATATTCGTCAATCATCCCCGTAAAAATCGTCTTCTCCGCGATATCCGGCTCCGCCTTGCGCAGCGCAAAGAAATCTATCCCGGTGCGCACCTCGCTGCCTTCCAGCATCTTCTCTACCATAGCCGTATACCCACCAATGGGGATTCCCTGATAGCGGTCGTTAAAATAGTTATTGTCGTAGGTGAAGCGGAACGGAAGCCGGCGGATAATGAATGCCGGCAGGTCTTTGCAGTCCCTTCCCCACTGCTTCTCTGTATATCCCTTGATGAGCTTCTCATAGATGTCCTTTCCGCCTAAGGAGAGCGCCTGCTCTTCTAAGTTCTTCGGCTCTTTGACACCGGACTGCGCCACCTGCTTTTCTATCATCTCCTTCGCCTCCCTGGGCGTGCGGATTCCCCACATCTTACTGAAGGTATTCATATTGAAAGGCAGGTTGTAGAGCTCATCCTTATAGACTGCCACCGGAGAATTGATATAGTGATTAAACTCAGCGAACTGGTTCACATACTCCCATACCTTTTTGTCCGAGGTGTGAAAAATGTGCGCTCCATAGCGGTGCACATGGATTCCTTCTATCTCCTCACAGTACACATTCCCGGCGATGTGGTCCCTCTTATCTATCACCAGACAGCTCTTTCCTTCTTTCGTCAGTTCATGCGCCATCACTGCCCCGTACAGCCCGGCGCCGACAATCAGATAATCGTACTTTTTCATTTCCACAATTCCTTTCCCAAAGCTGTGCCGCATCTGTTTTCCCGCCGCACAGCACTTGAAAACATTATAACATTTTCCATCCCGGCATATGATATGGCTTGTCGTTTTTCGTCATTTTCACGATATAATTTATTTTTTCGTTTACAAATTAGGCAAAATGCACTAAACTAATATTTAAGAGTTTCCTGCTGCTGCCCGCTGGAACATATACCGGGCGGGTATGCCGCAGTTTTCTAAGAATCTAGTAGAGACGGAGGGA
>OGQQ01000505.1_pt1 | contig 38079 bp, 18 predicted proteins | sample 1553281 | NCBI WGS metagenome assembly OGQQ01 (sample SAMEA2579937, study PRJEB22360) | human gut metagenome | biome: human gut; feature: human-associated habitat; material: faeces | place: Denmark | collected 2008/2010 | reverse complement strand
AGATACTCACTTAATCAGAGGAACATCTTTGTTGCACTTGACTTGACAATTAGGGGATTTTAAAACTATTTTGAGTTAGTTATAATAGTCTGACAGTGGTCGTTACATCTGCAATCCCTTGAATAAGTCACCATGCAAAAAAAGTTATTAATTATTTACAACTTAATACGAGAAAGTTGAGAAACTAGGGAGTCTCATTAAATGGTTCCAATCTATTGATGAAGCATCAAAGTCATTCTATACTAAAAGCAATGCTAGTTAACTCTTAGCATTTCATAGTTGAGGGCCAGGCACAGACTTTTTCTGTGCCATTCTCTTAGGTTCCTTCCTTATAAACTAAGGTAAGGTTCTAGCCTTTCAAAGATGGGAAGTAGTTGTGATAGTTTATAGTGTATTTCTTAAGAGAGTGTCTTTAGGTAGAAAAAACTCCATTAAAGATTCGTCATTTATCATATCGGTGTAATCTCATTTTGATGTCACTTTCATAAAACATTTGATAGATATTACACATTAAAACGCTATTTTTTCACTTGGGGGTTAAAATGATTAAAGTTCTTACACCTTACTTGTAAAAATTCGATTCTCGTATTATAGTATATATAAGAGATATCAAAAAATTTAATTTTTTGATAAAAGCTTGTTAGCTTCTCTGAGGGAAAATGAAATCTTAATAGAAAAGATTTCCATGAGAACTTGGCAAGTATAGGATTTTATTTCTCATAAAAAGAAGAAAGGGGGAGTATTTTTGAGAGCCTATAGGGAAGATGCGACTGAAGCAGCAGCAAGAACTGCCGAAGAGCATGTCGCACACGGATCAGGGAATACTGATTTAGTTGATACTATAGATCTTTCTAAATTATTGACTAGACCAAAACGTCACTCTGACCACCGTGCCCCCTCTCCATTAGATTTTGCTAGAGCTGATGAAGCTCTCTTTGATAATCATGCCCAATCGGAAACCGTGAGGATCCCATCTAAGCAAGAGATTATTTTTCAAGGAGCGGATTCGCAAACTCCAGATTCTGAAGTCATGGAAAAACATGTCTTTACGGGAACTAGAGATAGGAAGACTGGTTTAATCGAATGGGACAAGGACAGTTACACCTATCCTAAGATACCGGTACCAGTTGTCCAGGGCTATTTCGCTGACCAAAAGGAAGCGGGTTTTAACGTTGTCACACCCTATGTGCCAACGGTAACGGAACATGTGACCTATAGGAAATTGGGACGCATTATCCCTGTGACAGAAGATGGGGAATATATTCCAGGTGCTTTGACTAAGCAGTATAACAATAACAAAAAAGATCCACGAAAGGCGGGTGAGACAGCAACACCAGCTGTTCAAGATTATATGACAGATATTAAAAGTGTAGTACCGAACAAACCAGGAGGGGATACTCCGGTTGTGTATCGTAAAATTTTCAAGAAAGCCAGCATCACTTATATTGATGAAACTACCGGAGCTTACTTGGTTAGTGACCAGTTGACCGGTGAATTGGGTGAAGCGATTGAATACGGAACAGCAACACGTATCAAGACTTTCAAGGACATGGGATATGACTTGATTCAGGACGAATTCCCTAAAGATGCCATTTTTGATGACAAGGATATTGATGATCAAGAGTGGTTTGTCCTCTTGCAACACGATGTTGCCAAGATAGGGCCTGACCATGAACAAGTCCCAGATACTCCAATCAATCCTAATAATCCAGATGGACCTAAGTGGCCATCTAAGTATGCTTACGAGAAAGAAGTAAGCTTCACAGTCTTTTACAAGAGTACCGATGGCAATGCGGATTTGCCGGATGCCGATGTGCAAAAGGCTTATTGGGTGCGTACCCTTACCTTTGACAAGGTTACAGGTGAACTTGTTGATGAGACAGAATGGTCACCAAATAAGACCAAGTATTATGACATCTATGCACCAGTTGTTTTAGGCTATTTTGCAGATAGAGTAGAAGTAAAAGGTAGAGAGGTTACTGAAGATAACATCGAAGAAACCATTACCTACGTTCCACTTGGTAAGATCATTCCTATTGATGCGAATGGACGCTTGATTCCAAACGTTCCAACGCCAACCTTCAACAACGATGCCAATAACCCAACTAAGGTTAGTGAGACACTTGTTCCTCACATTCCGGGTTACCGTCCAATGCAACAAAGTGTCATGCCTGAGAGCTTGACAGACGATATTCTTGTTGAGTACGCTCCAATCCTTGAAGATGTAACGCAACCAACCTTGCAAACGGTCTTCTTCAAAGGAGCTGGCGAAGCAACACCGTCTGTTAATATTCAGTCTGACTTTACCTTCACTGGTAAATACAACCAAGCAGAAGACACTTACACTTGGGATCAAGACAGCCATACCTTTGCTAAGGTTAATGTCCCAGTTATCGAAGGTTACTATGCGGACAAGGCTGTGGCTGGTATGCAGGTTGTTACACCTGATAAACCAGAAGCCACAGACAGTGTTGTCTATAAAGAACTCGGTAAGATTATCCCTGTTGATACCTTTGGTAATCCAATAGCGGATGCAGAGCCAGTTCATTATGCTAATGATCCTCAAGATGCTACGCAAGTTATTGAAACACCAGCACCACAAGTTGCTGGCTACCAAGCTGAAAGTGAATTGGTATTGCCAATTGACCTCAGCATGGACCAAACCTTGGTTTACGAACCAATCTTGGATGATATCACGCAAGATACGAAACAAACGGTTACCTTCCAAGGTGCAGGCTACAAAGATCCAGTTATCAACATTCAAGATAGCTTCAGCTTCCACGGTAAGTTTAACCAAGTGGAACAAACAAGCACTTGGGATCAAGACAGCTTCACTTATGATGTTGTAGAAGTTCCTGTAGTTGAAGGCTTCTATGCAGATAAACGTCAAGCTGGTGGACTTGAAGTTCGCCCAGACCTTCCAGAAGTGGAAGATACAGTAACTTACACAGAGCTTGGTAAGATTATTCCAGTAGATGAGTATGGTACACCTATTGAAAATGCACCTACTCCAAGCTACAACAACGATCCAGAAGATCCAACCATGGCTATGGAAACAGTCGTTCCAGATGTTCTTGGTTACATTTCTGAAAAGGCCTTTATTACTCCAGAACACCCAGGTCAAGATACCAACGTGGTTTATGCTAAGGATGAGCAAAAAGCTATTATCCTTTACATGAATGAGCTTGATAAGTCAGAATTGACTCGTGATGTTGTCGTCGGAAGCTCAGGTGAGAAGATTGACTACTCTACTGATGAACAAATCGCAAACTTGCTCAAACAAGGTTATGAACTTGTCAACGATGGTTATGCAGAAGCCTTTGACCACACTTACAATGGTGATTCTGACTTTGATCAAGTCTTCGAGGTTGTTCTCCGTGAACGTTTGGTTCTTATTGACCCAGATATGCCAGCACCAGTTGCAGGTGAAGTCGTAGATCCAAACGATGTGAATAGTCCAGTTTGGCCAAATAGCGTAGAGATGCTTGAAAACCGTGCCGATGTGACACGTACCATCCAGTATGTCTTCGAAGAAGGTGGCTTGGCTAGCGACGACTACGTTGAAGTTCTTGATTTCAAACGTTTGGCTAACGTTAACCTTGTGACAGGCGCTATCAATTATGAAGCATGGTCAAGTACTCAAGCTGGCTTCTCAGCTGTTCCTTCTCCAGAGGTTGTTGGATTTACACCAGACCGTATGGAAGTCGCTGAAATGACAGATGTTTCTGTAGAAACACCTGAAATCATGGAAGTAGTAACTTACCTTAAGGATGCTCAGAAAGCTACAGTTACTTATGTTGATGGCACAACTCGTAAGAAACTTGAAGTGGTTGACTTGCTTGGTAAATCAGGCGAAGTTATCGATTACTCAACAATCGAGCGCATCAAGTACTACAGTGATCGTGGTTATACCCTCCTTGCGGATGGCTTCACAAACGGTGTTATCTTTGATGGTGATTCACATGTTGACCAAAACTTCATGGTTACCCTTCGTCATGGTACCGTTCAAGTAGGTCCAGATAACATCCAAGAAGCTGGTACACCAATCAACCCAGCAAATCCTGATGGTGCTAAATGGCCAGAACGTGAAAGCTATATTAAAGATGTAACCTTCACAGTTCTCTACACATCTAGCGATGGACAAGCAGAACTTCCTGCCAATAACATCCAAACCGCTCAATGGACTCGTAGTTTGACCATTGATAAGGTTACAGGTGAAGAGCTTGGTTCAAACTACTGGACTTCAAATAAAGGTCAGTTTGAAACAGTCATCACACCAGAAGTAGAAGGCTATAGCGCTGATAAGGATAAGGTTGAAGGTAAGACAGTAGGTCAACGTAACCTTGAAGAAACCGTTGTTTATATCCCATTAACAGGCGATATTAACGGTAAACCTAAGGAAAACAAGGCAGACGATATCCTTGTTGAAGAAATCCAAGACCTAGAAGTTCTCGATCAAGTCGAAGAGCAAGTGGAAGCTCATGATGGACCAGTCACTTATGGACCAGGCGATGACTTTGAAGCACCTGTTTCAAGTCAAGCTGAGGGTAAAGGCTCTAAACACAAGATGCCAATTAATCTCTCAAATGAGGAAGAAGCAAGTAAAGGTAAGATTGAAGAAACCATCAATATCGCAGGCTTCACCGTATCGGTAACAGGTCTAGGACTTGGCCGCAACGGACGTAAAAAGAAAAATAAAAAAGATCACAAAGATCAAAAGGACAAATAATATAAAGCCCTGAATGACTCAGGCATGCCCAGACAGAAAGAAAATCTCAAGTTGCGTTGTGCACTTGGGATTTTTTTGTGGATTACCTAACCGAGGTCTGTGGAAACTAAGTATTTTAAACGTAAAAGAAGGTGTCGAACATACGCTGCTATTGATAAAAGTGATGATAAAAACTATAATCTAGTTACAGGAGCTATGTACTAAAATGCTCATTCCATTGTTGTTAATGACTAGTTTTTCAACTTGTCGCTTATTTTAAAAAAGAGGTACTATGTCTATTTCGTTTACTTATTGTGGCGTTGCATGTGGCGTCATTTCCATTGATAATCAATTTCATATTGGAATTGATCCTGACTTATCTCCTAAGGGAACTTTAGTTCAGTTTAAAGGATTTGTCTCCGAGAAACAAACTGATGTTTATAAGGATGAGTCTCTTCTTAGCAAAGTTGATGTATGGCTAATTACTCATGGGCATCAAGATCATTTGGATGATGTAGGGAAAGATTATCTGAAAGAGAAGATGGTCATTTCTCCTAATAGGAAAATTTTACATGGGGTGCCATGTTTAAATAATAGTGTTTTAAGATGGGGAGAAGGACAAGCATTTCAAGTCGCTGACTATTGTATCACCATAAAAGCATTACCGGCTTATCATGCCAGTAATTACATCATGCGAAAGATAGTTGGTAAGGTAAATGGCTATCAACTAACAATCACCAGTTCGTCAGAAACTAAAGTTATTTATTTTACCGGTGATACTGTTTTGTACCCAGACTTAACCCAAAATGTCCCTAAAAAAATAGATGCTATTTTTGCTAATTTAGGTGCTGTAAAATCAGGTTCATTTGGTGGCCCATTTACCATGGACTTAAAAATGTTAAACCGAATGAATAATCTCCTTCAACCTAAAAGGATTTATCCCATTCATATTGATGATTATAGTCATTACAAGACAACTAAAAAAGAAGTTGAATCAGCAGGTTATAGGGTTTTAGCTGTTGGTGAGACCATCGATATATAATTAAGTAGAATAAAGACTTTACATACTTTTGTATGGGAGTCTCTCTTGTGGTAACATCACTTCTATACTACAATATAGGAAAACAACCATAAAAGGAGTTTGCCATGCCGACAGAATATGAAAAAATGATTGCGGGTGACTTTTATAAGCCTAGCGACCCTGAGTTACGTGCCCTAGCAGCTAAATCGAGAGAAAACCAAATGGCCTTTAATGCGGAACCTGACCGTCTCAAGAGAGCTGAAATTGTCAAATCTTGGTTTGGTTCGACTGGTGAAAATGTTGCCATGAATCCTCAGTTCGTTACGGATTACGGTGTTAATATCCATATCGGTGAAAATTTTTATTCTAACTGGAACTTGACTATGCTAGACGTCTGTCCTATCAGGATTGGTGACAATGCTATGATTGGTCCGAATTGTCAGTTTCTAACACCTCTTCATCCGCTTGATCCAACTGAACGTAATTCAGGCATTGAGTACGGAGCACCTATTACGATTGGTGATAATTTCTGGGCTGGTGGAGGCGTGACCATCCTTCCTGGTGTTACCCTAGGGGATAATGTAGTGGTTGGGGCAGGCGCTGTTGTGACTAAGTCCTTTGGTGACAATGTGGTGCTAGGTGGAAACCCAGCGCGTGTGATTAAGGAAATTCCTGTAAAGAAAGACTAAATGAAGCAACTCAAGGATTTAAGTCCTTGAGTTTTTCTATTTTTTGAAAGAATCTATTGACTTGAGTTAATAATTCTACTATACTGTTAATCGCTAGTTAGCTAACAATGTAGTTAAGGAGTTGTTTTTTGGACCACTTTGGACGCTTGTTGAAGCAAGCCAATAACAATATGATGCGCCACTTTGATCAGTTTGCTAGGCAGTATGATTTGACTGGAAATCAGATGGCCATTATCGATTTTATAACCAATCATGCTAATCATGAGGTATTTCAACGTGACATTGAGCACGAATTTGAGATTCAGCGTTCGACAACGACAGTTCTCTTACAGCGGATGGAGAAAAAAGGCCTTATCGAACGACATACCTCATCGAAAGACGCTAGGCAAAAAGCGGTTGTTTTAACGGATAAGGCGGTAAAAATCGCGTCTGCCTGTCAATCCTATCTTCGTAAAGAAGAGGAAGAGTTTGCCCAGCAATTTTCAGCTGAAGAGAGAGAAGTCTTTCTCAAAATCTTACAACACTACCGCAATATTTAAGTTTATATAGGAGGAACAAATACTCATGTCAGAAGAAAAAATCTCCACCAAGATCCTGTGTGCCATCTTTGCGACAGGAATCCTTTCTTTTTGTGGAGTGGCTGGTGAAACAGCTATGAACATCACCTTTCCTGTATTGATGAAGGCATTTTCGGTTAATACGTCAACAGTACAGTGGGTTACAACCATTTACCTATTAGTCGTTGCTTGCGTGGTGCCCTTATCTGCCTATCTCAAGCGTTCATTTAAGATGAAAACTATCTTTCTTGTCGCAAATCTTTTGTCTATCTTAGGTGTTCTCATTGACTTTATAGCGCCTAGTTTTAGCTTTGTTGTTTTAGGACGTTTGGTTCAAGGGATGGGTGTTGGTTTTGCCCTACCTCTCATGTTTAACATCATTTTAGAGCAGGTACCGAGTCGAAAGATTGGTCTCATGATGGGAGTTGGGACACTGATTACAGCCGTTGCACCGGCCATTGGACCGACTGTTGGTGGTCTTTTGACAGCACACTTTGGTTGGCGTTCTATATTCCTCGTCCAGTTTCCTATTCTCCTGGCTTCACTGGTTGCAGGTCTTCGCTCGATTGAGCAAAAGAGTGAGGTACAACGTGAATCTTTAGATATCCTTAGTCTACTGGCTACCATCTTTCTTTTCTTGGGTTTGATTTTAGGCATTCATGGGGTTGCTGACCATGCTTTCGTTAGTTTCTCAGTTCTTGGTTGGCTTTTGATTGGTATCTTAGGTCTTGTCGTTTTGATTTGGCGTTCAACAACATTGGACAAGCCTATTATCAACCTCTCTATTTTAAAAAATCGTAAACTGACAGGTCATATCATCGCTTTCTTCTCTTTCCAATTGGGATCCCTTGCGATGAGTTTTCTCTTGCCAAACTATGTGCAATTGGTTAACCACTCGAATACAACTTCTGCAGCCTTAATGTTGCTTCCAGGTGCTATTATCGGTGCAGGATTCGCTCCGTTCTCAGGTATTATTTTAGATAAGATGGGGGCTCGTAAACCGATTCTGATTGGGGCAATCCTTATCGTACTCGCTCAGTTGTTATTTAGCTTGTTCGGTCTCTCTCTTTCCAATACGTTGATCCTCGTCTTTTACATGATTTTCATGACGGGGCTTGGCGTTTCCTTTGGTAATGTCATGACCAATGGACAGAAACAACTGTCACTTGATCAACGTGCTGATGCCAATGCCATCTTTAACACTCTCCAACAATTTGCAGGAGCAGTGGGAACAACGTTAGCCTCTCTAATTGTTGCTATGAGTCAAGCTAATCACAAGATTGACTTTGCACAAGCAACGGCTCAAGGAAGTCGAAATGGCTTTATGGTCTTATTTGCTCTAGCCATTTTCCAACTTCTTGTCTTGGTTAGCGTTGTCAAAAAGAACGATTAATAACATGTTTGAAGCAAAGGAAAGATACTTTCCCTTGCTTTTTCTTTCCTTAAATGAAATACTAATCTTACTGCAAATTTTAGTGTTACTTTAAGGTTTGTGGCTTATAATAACCTTAAAAAATAAACCAGTCTTCGATGAAGATACTAGAAAGAAGGGAAGGACCATGTCTCTACTTAAGAAAATTCATCCTGAGCAGCCGCTCAAGGAACTGAGATGGTTTGATATTGGTATTGTTACGCTGATTATGTTTGGTCAGTTTATTGTTCGTTCGACACAGATGTATTTGGCGAGTTTGTCTCCAAGCCTTTCCACGGCAGTCAGTGAGACAGCAACAAATACAGCCAGTGAAGGAGCAGCTTACTCTAGCAATTTCACCTTGCAGATTATCCTCCTAGCCTTAGCGATTATTTATCTCTGGATACGCCATTTTGACTTTAAACAACTGCCAATCCGTCTAAAGTGGTCTGTTCTCTTTTGGGTACCCTTTTTTTTCGCTATCATGGGCTTATTTGCTGATATGGTAAGTACTTTATCAGGACAATATAATTATTTTAGTCCTCAAGTTCTAGCATTTATTAGCCCTATGGCTGTGATTGATAAGTTTATGGCTTTGTCACCTATGGCGATTGCTTATGGGTTGCTCAACGGTTTCTACGAGGAATTTTTCTTCCTAGGACTCTTGACCTCGGTTAAGGGCAAGTATAAGTGGTTGGTCTTACTCTTTTCAACCATTGTTCGTGTGTCCTTCCATACCTATCAGGGCATGCTATGGGCTCTGGTTATCGGGGTTGTCTTTGGTCTTATAAGTACAAGGTTAAAAATTTGCTTCCATTTTTCCTCGTTCATGCCTTAGCAGATATGTTTGGCTCAAGCCTTATCTATCTCTTGGTAAACTGGAATTATTAGTCAAACAACTCCCTTCGTTAAAGTACGAGGGGAATTTTTGTGCTCAATTAACCCAAGAAAAACTCTAAACGACTAGCTGATTGTAATGATTGTTGATTAGGAAATGATTTGATTTTTATTAAAAATATGAGATAATAGATTTGGACTAATTTTTAAACAGCAATTTTAGAGGGAGACAATGATGTCAAAACGACTATTTTCGGATGAGCCGAATGCCCCCAAACCCCTTAAGGAGCTTTTCTGGGAAAATGCAGAAAAAGCTCGTATGGGGGAATTTTGGAAAGACAAAAAGAGTTACAGAGAGCTCTCAGAAGCCACGGGGATTCCGTCAGGAAGCCTTCGGATGCTCTTTATGAACAAGCCTAAGGGAAATATTCCAAAGATTGTGACCATTACTAACGGTCTGGCCAAGGTGACTGGGAAAAACATTACACTTGGGAAGCTCTTAGCTCGAGACAATCAGCATGAGGTTTTTGAGTTTCCAAGAGATCCTGAACAGGTCACCGAAAACTTGTGGCACAACATTCGCAAGAAGCTGGAAATCACGGAAGATATGGATGAGGGGGAAGTCAGAGAACGCATGACAGTCTTTGTAGTCTCATCTGGTATGGCTCAAACCAACTATAACCTGATCAATCAAAGAGGAACGGTTTCGCTTGATACTTTAGAAAAATTTTCAAAAAGACTTAGAGTTGAGCCTTATGAATTGTTGGCTACCATCAGACGAAGGGAGATTATTGATAGGGATGACTTCCCTATTCCTAAGGAAAATGTTAGCGACTACCACATCGATATTGGTAAGCTCAATACTTTCATTAAGCTCCAACCCTACTCGCCCAACGGTCAAGAGGTAGCCTCTGCAGACTTAAGCCCACAGAATCTTTATCATTATTATTCAAAGGGAACTATCGGAGATATGCCCATAAAAACGGCCTATAAGTTTAAAAGACTTGTGGATATCTATGAAGCAGAATATGGTCCCCTTGAACCTTCAAGTCGAGTTTTAGATGTCAAGGAACTAGAAAGATTCCTTTATAGTGGTATGATTACTGGTTATGCCATTGCTAAGACAGGGTTGATGAATGCGACCAATGGAAATCTCTATATCAAGGGCAAACGTCCTATCGAATCCATGCAACTGGATCGTGCCTTCGGTCTCTATAAACACCTAAAAAGACTGAAAAAGGACCAATAAATTCTTTACCTAACAAAAAGCCAAAATCAGAATGCTGATTTTGGCTTTTTGTTTGTTTTTTTATCTGTAAGACTAGTAAGAATAATTTTAGTCAATTTTCGGACTTATTTTACAATTGTTTCGCACGTCCATTTTCATCAAAGTGATAAGTCACACCATTGATGGTACGTGTTTGGTTGGTTACGAGCTCACCAGAGTTTTCATCGTAATAACGAGTACCCTTGTAGTCTGTAACGAAATTGCCTTTAATTTGCTTACCTTGATAATCAAAGTAGAGGTGTTGACCATTGATGACTTGATCAAAGATAAGAGCCTTTCCATCGTTACCGAAGTAGTACCAATTGCCCTTCCAATTGAAGAATTGATTGGTTACAGCAGCCCCAGTCTCAGCGTCGAAGTAGTAGACAGGATTGTCATAGGGTGAACGGTTATAGTTGAAGAAACTATAACCGTTCACCAGCTCTCCTTTAACTTGTTCGCCCATTCGGTATTTTGTTGCGACGGGATTACTGAAATAGTAGAGATTACCATCTATTTTGGCAAGTCCTAATACTTTATTTCCTTCATCATCTAGGTAGTACCAGTTACGTCCAGATTTAACAAAACCTCTTTGTCGTACAGCAGCCCCAGTCTCACTATCATAGTATGGTTCGTAACCGTAAGGTCCGAATTCTCCTCTTAAAACTTCCCCATATCCTGTAATAAAATAATCCTTACCGTCAATTTTTTTATAACCAGAACTTATCTTATTATCATCGTCAAGATAGTATAATTTACCACCAGCCTTTATAAATTGCTTACGAGGGGCTTCGTGACGAGCACCAGAGTCTTTATCGTAGTAGTAGCCTTCTGCGATTGCGTCTTTAGCTTGTACTCCATAAGAGTCAAAGTAAACGTGCACCCCATCAATGGTTTGTGAGCCTTTAAGGATATTCCCCTCCGCATCAGCGTAGTACCAGTTTCCATTGTGGTTAAAGTATTGACCTTTTACAAGAGCTCCAGAATTTTTATCATAGAACTTAACTGGGCTAGTATAGGAGTTTGCTTTAACCGCATGCCCATTACTATCGGTAAATTCTCCTTTAATTTGATTGCCATAATATGGATCAAAGTGAACCTGTACCCCGTCGATGGTTTGTGAGCCTTTAAGGATTTTTCCTTCTCCATTAAGATAGTACCAGTTATCGTTGATGTAAACGTAGCGATTGGTACCAAGGTCTATTTTAGCACCAGAATCTTTGTCGTAGAAGTAGCCATCATTGCCAAAGACACCTTTAGCTTGTTTACCATCATAAGGGTCAAAGTATACAGGAACATTGTTAATGGTTTGAGATCCTTTAAGTCGTTTACCGTCATTTCCAACATAATACCAGTCTTTGCCGACTTGGACATAATTATTGATTACGAGAGCACCAGTGATTCCATCATAATATTTATCGTTAGTAGCGAAATTTCCTTTGACTTGGGCTCCGGTTTTCTTGTCAAAGAAGTATTCAGTGTTGTCAATGACTGTTGCTCCTTTGATGGCTTTGCTATCGCCTCCAATGAAGTAGGTCTTGTCATTAACGGTAACGAAACGATTAGTAACTAAATTTCCAGAGTCTTTATCGTGAAATTGATTATTATAGTCAAAATCTCCTTTAACCTGTTTACCTCCATATTCAAAATAAACGTGAGCGCCGTCAATAGTTTGCTCACCTCTCAAGATTTTTCCATCCTCACCGACATAGTACCAGTTGCCTTTGACCTGAACATAACGATTGATACCAAGGTTGACACGATTACCGTCTTGATCGTAAAAGTAGCCATCGTCAGCAAAATTGTCGAAAACCTGGCTTCCCTCGTAGGTATCGAAGTAGACTTGTTTACCGTCAATTGTTTGAGGCCCAGTTAACCGAATTCCTTGGTCGTTAACATAATAACGTTCATTTCTATGTCTGTAGGGGTTGTAGGCAATGATATATTGGTTAGTAGCTAGAGCACCAGAATCTTTATCATAATAGCGTTCATTATTGTCAGTACTATCTTTAACAAAATAGCCTTTAACTTGAACACCTCCTCGGTCGAAGTAAACCTTAACGCCATCGATGGTTTGTGGTCCCTTTAAAATAGCACCATCATTTCCAGCATAGTACCATTCCCCGTTTAATTCGAAATAGCGGTTTGTCCCAAAATCAACTTGTTTACCGTTTTCGTCGTAATAACGGCCATCAGAAGCAAATCTATCCTTAACTTGTTCTCCATACTGATCAAAATAATACCACGCTCCATTAATTTCCTTGGGTCCGATTACTTTATTGCCATTTTCATCTAGGTAATAGGTGCTACTGTAACTATCAACGAATTTATTAGTAACAAGAGCACCAGAATCTTTGTCATAATAGTGACCGTCCCAGGTAAATTCCCCTTTAACCTGAACACCACCTTGATCGAAGTAAACCTTAACGCCATCAACAGTTTGTGGTCCAGTCAGGTCTTTACCGCTAGCATCTTTGTAATGCCAATAGCCGTATTCGTCTCTATAGTATTGACCACCTGTGATATTAGTTTCACTGTTCGAAGTTTCGTTAACTGAAGCTGTCTCACTGGCAGCTCGGTCTGTAGATACAGCTTCGCGTGTTTGGCCTGTGGCTGATTCTGTTGGAGCTTGGCTTTCACTTGCAGTTGTTGAGGCAGTTTCACTGACAACTTCAGAGCTTGCTGTAGAAGTTGTGGCTTGTTCTGAGGCATTTGTAGTGCTTTCAGTGGTGGCTGCCTTTTCAGTAGTAGCAGGAGCTTCAACAACCTTAGTTTCGACAAGATCAGCTGTGGTTTCCGCATTGGAAATGGTAGCAGCAGTCACATCAAGGTTTGTTGAGCTATCAGCTTTAGCTTCCTCAGCGAAGGCAGGCTTTGCGATGAGGGTAAAACCTGCAAGAGCAGTTGCACATGAGAATGCAATCAGACGTTTTTTGGACTTAGGTCCAGTAAAATTAGAATGTACTTTCATACTTTTTCCTCCATTTCCTAAGTCCTATTATAGCGCTATTTTAGAGACTTTCAAGAAAATATAAGAAATTTAGGCAAAAATAAGAAAACGATTACATTCAAAAGTGACTAACAAGGTAAAATTCACAATTTTAGCAGTCATAAGAGTTTAAAAAAATCCAGAACTTGAGTCCTGGATTTTAGGAGATTATGAAAAAGAAAAGTTCTAGGATGATTATAGTATATAGAGGAAATCCTAAAGTTTTCTTAAAGTAAGGGATACCTTAAACTTTAGTCGCATTACCATTTTCATCAAAATGATAAGTTACACCTTTGATAGTACGTGTTTGGTTGGTGACTAGTTCACCAGAGTTTTCATCGTAGTAGTGACCATCTGGTGCAAAAGCGCCTTTAACTTGTCTACCATGATTTGTATCGAAGTAAAGTTTTTGCCCATTAATTTGAACGGCACCGGTAGCTGCTGTACCATCACCGTAGAAATAGTGCCAAGCTCCTTCCGTAAAGACAAAGCGATTTTTGGCAGCCTTACCAAATTGATCGAAGTAGTAGATTTTACCATTGATGTAATTAATACTATCCTGCCACATGTCACCTAGTTGGGTGTATTTATAGGCACCTCCTTGACGGAAGTAATATAAATCACCATTGATTTCATGAAGTCCAAGGACTTTTTCACCTTTCTCGTCAAGATAGTAAGTTAAGCCTCTGTTATCTTTAACAAACCCAGCTTTGGTTACTTTGCGACCATTATCTTTATCGTAGTAGTACTCAGGCATATATACGCCATCTCGACCAAAATCACCTTTGGCTTGTACCCCTCGATAGTTGAAGAAGACATCTTGTCCATCGATATTTCGAGGTCCCTTGACTGGTTTACCATCTTTACCTACATAAAACCAATTACCCATATATTCAACATAACGATTGGTTACAAGGTTTCCTGAATTAACATCGTAGAATGCGTATAAATCACCGTAAGAATTACCATAAGCCCCTTTGACCTGTTGACCGTTGTCACGGAAGAACACTTTTTGTCCATTGATAATTTGAGCTCCAGTAAGGTTGTCTCCATTTGCGTTTTTATAATACCAGTTTCCGTTATCATCACTATAATAACCATTTGGGTTAGGAGCATCCGTACCGACACCATTTTCATCAAATCGATAGGTCATACCATTAATTGTTAGAGTGGTGTTAGTGACGCGTGCTCCAGAATTAGGATCATAGTAGCGAAGAATACCATTGTCGAGAACAAGCTCTCCTTTAGCCTGACGACCATTGGCATAGAGGTAAACGATTTGACCATCTATATTGGCTTCACCATTCTGAGGACGAATAGCATTTCCATCTTCACCATAGTAGTACCAGCCATCATTTTCTTGGACATAGCGGTTTTTAACGGCTTGACCAGTAACTGAGTCAAAATAATAGCGACGTGTAATATTAATAGGAGTACCATAACCGTAAGAACGTGGTGAATTTTGACCTTCTTCTAGTAAAATACTGATTCCCTTTTGTAGGACGCCGGTATCAACAGGAGAGGCAGCTTCACGTGCTTTGAAATAGTAGATGTTACCATCAATTTCACGTATTCCTGTAAATTTAGAACCATCGTTCTTGATGTAGAAAGTTTGGCCTTTTTTATTCTGAACTAGACCTTCTTTTCGGACCCTTGCACCAGAGTTAGGGTCGTAATAGAAGGTTTGATCTGGATAACTATAAGATTCTCCACTAAAGTCACCTTTGATTTGAATACCATCATTATTAAAATAAACTTCTTGACCATTGATAGTTTGTTCGCCTGTTAGTGGTCGTCCAGTAGCATCTAAATAATACCAATTGCCCTTGTATTCTAGGTAACGATTGGTTTGAAGTTGACCAGAATTATCATCGAAATAACGACGTAGATCACCAGACCAATAGAAATCTGGCCCTTTAATTTGTTTACCATCTTCGCGGAAAGAGACACGTACACCATCAATGGTTTGGTCTCCAGTAAGGTTTTTACCGCTGGCATCTTTATAGTACCAGTTGCCTTGGTCATCACTATAGTACTGACCACCAGTGACGTTTGTTTCATTAGGTACTGAAGCAGTTTCACTGGCAGCTCGGTCTGTAGTTACAGCTTCTCGTGTTTGGCCTGTGGCCGATTTTGCAGGTGCTTGGCTTTCGCTTGCAGTTGTTAAAGCCATTTCACTTGCAGTTTCAGAGCTTGTAGCAGAAGTTGTAGCTTGTTCTGAAACATTTGTGGTACTTTCAGTGCTAGCTACATTTTCAGTAGTAGGAGGAGCTTCAACAACCTTTGTTTCTACGAGGTCTGCTGTAGTTTCCACATTGGCAGTGGTAGCAGCAGTCACATCAAGGTTTGATGAGTTTTCAGCTTTAGCTTCCTCAGCGAAGGCAGGTCTTGCTATGAGGGCAAAACCTGCAAGGGCAGTTGCACATGAGAATGCGATCAGACGTTTTTTGGACTTTTGTCCAGTAAAATTAGAATGTACTTTCATACTTTTTCCTCCATTTCCTAAGTTCTATTATAGCGCTATTTTAGAGAGTTTCAAGAAAAAATAAGAAATTTAGATAAAAATAAGAAAACGATTACATAAAAAGAGAGTGAATGGCAAATGTCATAATTTTAGCAGTCACAAGAGTTTAAAAAACAAAAAAATCCAGGGCATAGGCCCTGAATTTAGGAGATTATGAAAAAGAAAAGTTTTAGGATGGTTATAGTATATAAATTAAATCCTAAAGTTTTCTTAAAGTGGTAGAAATATTTTGTCTTTCCTTTTTAATTCACTTTCTCAGTAGCCACACCATTTTCATCGATGATATAAGTCTTGCCGTCTTTTTCGAGAGTGGTATTCGTCCACATAGCCCCACTGTCTTTGTCAAAGTAGTAAGTTTTACCATCAATCTCTACTAGGCTACCTTTGACTTGCTTACCATTTTTATCAAAGTAGAGTTGAACACCATCAATGGTTTGACGGCCTGTTAGGAGTTTGCCCTCTTTGTCGTAGTAGTACCAGTTCCAGAAATCATCACGAACAAATTGGTTTTTAGCCGTAAATTCAGTCACAACTCCCTCATTATCAATTGTGTAGGTCTTATCATCGACTTTCAAAGTGTCGTTAGTAAGGATAATAGTGGTGTACATACCAGCATATCTTTCTGTTCGATATGATTTTGTTAGACGATAGCGCTTGCCATCGATTTCTTTCCATGTAGGCTTATCAACACTTTTTACCTCAGGTTGGAAGTAGTGCAGTTGACCATCAGAGCCTCGTTGGATGCCCTCGAGGAGGACACCGTTTTTATCAGTTCCATAGATTCCAGAGAAACTAGCCCCGCCCCAAAATGTTTTTTTTGAAAAAAGGGCTCCAAAATAGTTTTTTTCTATTTTACTATCTGTGACTAGATAAAGTTTGCTGTCATAACCTATGATACCATCAACAACTTGACCCTTTGAAGCAAAGATATATTCTTTTCCATCGATAATTTGTTTACCAGTTAAGACTTCGCCGTTAGCATTGGTACGGTAGGTAGAAGTGTTTGCATGGAACATTGAAGGAGTTTCAACAATGCCATATTTGTTCTTGACCAATTGTCCTTGGTAATCAAAAAGATAAATCTTCCCATCAATTGTGACAGTATCATTTTTAGCCAAAAGTCCATCAGGTTTGAAATAATAACGTTTACTGTCAATGGTATGCCATCCAATAAATGCAGCACCATCTTCGCCTAAGTAATTAGTATAAGTTGTATATTGAGGTTCTGTCCTATAGCCATTGAAAATTGAAGTGTGATGCCACTGATTCGTTAATAGAGAACCATCATTCTCATCGAATCGATAGTATTTTCCACCAATCTCTCGTTCTTGTCCTTTGACTTGTTTGCCATCTTTATCAAAATAAAGGATGACACCATCAACATTTTGCCAACCAGTCAATTTTTCACCGTTGGCAGTGTAGTAATACCAATCTTTTTGGTTGTCAGATTGGAAATGACCACCCGTCACGACCTGAGTAGGTAGTTGTGTTTTTTCGGTTAGGATGCCATCAGCATCTGCTAGATAGGTTTTACCGTCTACTTCAATGCTTGTATCAGTTACCTTACGCCCATTATCTTTATCGTAGTAGTAATCCTTACCATCAATGGTAATCTTTTCACCCTTTGCTTGGATCCCATTGTCATGGAAGTAGAGGTTAAAGTTATCGATGGTTTGTGGGCCCGTTAGTTTGTGGCCGTCACTGTCTAGGTAATACCAGTTGCCTTGGTCATCAGAAGTAAATTTTCCACCTTGTGAAGGTGCTTCCTGTGAAGTAGTTGCGTTGTCGCTTGTTTCGGATGAGGTTTCAACACTTCTATCGGTTGTAGTTGTTTTACCAGATTGAACGGATTCAACCCTCTTATCAGTTTCACTGGCAGGCTGTTTAGCAGTTGCTTCTGCAGGCTGACTAGCCGCATCAGTTGAGACTGTCTCACTAGGAACATTATTAACAGTAGTGCTCGCCGGAGCTACTTCGGTTCTTGTAATGAGGCTGGCACTTGTCTCAAGATTGCTGTCAGAGACGACATTTTCAGGACTGTTAACAGCAGTCGTTTCTGGTTTGACTTCATCGGCTCCGACCTGTCCAAGGCCAATCAGTGAAGCCCCGATAGCCAAACTTGAGGCAGCGATTGTGATCCAATGTTTCTTAACTTTATGAAGTTTGAAACGAACTTTGTTTTCCATAATTTTCCCCCTTGTATGGTGACTTGGTAAATTCATGCTGTAACATTTAAAAGAACATGAACACCAAAAATTAATTTACAATTATATTTTAATCTTATTTTCTAATAACTTCAATAGAAAACTCATACATACTCATAGTTTAAATTAATAGTGCAATAGAGACGTTTGAGAGAAGTAGATGTTTGCACAAAAAAATCCAGAACCTGAGCCCTGGATTTAGGAGATTATGAAAAAGAAAAGTTTTAGGATGGTTGTAGTATACAAAGCTATTCCTAAAGTTTTCTTAAAGTGGAAAAAATTTTTTTCTTTCCCCATTAATTCACTTTCTCAGTTGCCACACCATTTTCATCAATGACATAAGTTTTGCCATCTTTTTCAAGGGTTGCATTGGTTGTGATTGGAGAACCGTAAAGATGTTTCCCTAATGAAGTTGATTTTTCGAAGTGATAGAGCTTACCGTCAATTTCCTTCCAAGTTGGTTGGTAGTCAGAAATTACTCTTGGCTCAAGATAGCATAGGTAGCCTTTGTCAGTGCGGTAGAATCCTGTTCGAACGATTCCATTTTCGTCTGAAGCATATGCGTAATTACTGTCATTACGCAATAATTCCGCGTAAGAACCGAAAAGATAGGTCTTACCGTCTATAGATGCTGTTCTATTATAGTAGTAGTGCTTTTCGCTTGGATCTAGGTAATAGGTCTTACCGTCAATTTCTCTCCACCCGGATAATAGTTTTCCTTCTGAATCTGCAAGATATAAACTATTATATGATTTAGCGGAACCATTAACAAGAAGTTGACCATCTTGATTGAAGTAATAGTAATTGTCATCAATTGAAAGTACCTTATCTTTAGCTTGTAGACCGTCTTCTTTAAAGTAAACACGATGACCATCTAGTGTGTACCAGCCGAAAACTTGCGCACCATCATTTCCAAAGTAGAGCTTATATGAGGAACTAAAGGAATGGAATGCATTACGAAGGAGTTCGCCACTGTTCTTATCGAAATAGTAGTACTTCCCATCTATAAGGATACGCTCACCTTTGATTTGTTTCCCAGTGCCATCAAAGTAGAGTTGAATACCATCAATAGTCTGCCATCCAGTAGCTACTTGCCCTTTATCCTTGAGGTAGGTCCAGTCACCATCCTTATCTTGAACAAAGGTATTTCGAAGTGACGATGTCACACGGCCTTGGTCATCAATTTCGTAGGTCATTCCATTGAGAGTTAGACTACTATTGGTCCATATAGCCCCACTATCCTTGTCAAAGTAGTAAGTATCACCATCAATGTCTACTAGGCTACCTTTGACTTGCTTACCATTTTTATCAAAGTAGAGTTGAACACCATCAATGGTTTGACGACCAGTTAGGAGCTTGCCATCAGTATCGTAGTAGTACCAGTTCCAATTGTCATCACGAACAAATTGGTTTTTGGCCGTAAACTCAGTTGCAACTCCCTCATTATCAATCGTATAGGTCTTGTCATCGACTTTCAAAGTATCGTTAGTGAGGATAATAGTGGTGTACATACCAGCGTGGTGTTCAGGAAGATACCATTTTGTTAGACGATAGCGCTTGCCATCGATTTCTTTCCATGTAGGTTTATCAACACTTTTTACCTCAGGTTGGAAGTAGTGCAGTTGACCATCTAAGCCTCGTTGGACACCCTCTAGGAGGACACCGTTTTCATCAGTTCCATAGATTCCAGTGAAATTAATTCCACCTAAAATTGGATTTTTGGAAAAAAAGGCTCCAAAATAGTTTTTTTGTATTTTACTATCTTTGACTAGATAAAGTTTGCCGTCATAACCTATGACACCATCGACAACATGACCATCTGAAGCAAAGACATACTCTGTTCCATTGATGGTTTGTTTACCAGTTAGGACTTCTCCATCTGCATTAGTTCGATAGGTATATGTTAATCTCACTTTAGACCCTGGCTTATCAACAACGCCATAAGCATCTTTGACTAATTGTCCTTTTTCAAAGAGATAGTTTTTACCATTGATTGAATAGATGCCATTAGAAGCATAGATACCGGTATCGGTGAAGTATAAGTGTTTTCCATCAATATCTTGCCAACCAGTCACAGCAGCGCCATCATTTCCGAGATAGTATGAACGGTAATCCTGTGATGCGGGATTAATTCCACCAACATTGACTGAGGCCCATTGATTTTTAACCATACATCCATTATTTTTATCAAAATAATAGGTTTTTCCATCAATTTGAACAATTTTATCTTTTGCTTGACGACCGTTTTTATCGAAGTAAAGTTGGTAACCATCAATGGTTTGAAGTCCCTTAACAGCGTGGCCCTTTTCATCACCATAATAAAAATTAACATTTTCAGGGAAGGTGAAATCTACCTTATCCCAAATAAAGGATTTTCGAGCTAGACGTCCTCTCTCTCCAAAGACATAGGTTGTGCCCCCTACATTAACAGCAACATTCTTAAGCAGTTCGCCATTTTCATCAAAATAGTGAATGAAACCAGCTGCTGTTTTAACGAGACCTGTGGCACGTATGCCATCTCGGTTGAAGTAACTAGTATGGTATATGTAGTTTGTTTTATACCGTGAGATAATCTGTTTTTCAGACCAATTGCGGTAAGAATTTTTGAGAAGGGCACCGGTGTTTTGATCTAAGTAATAGGTTTTTCCATCAACTGTGATTTCTTGACCTTTGAGTTGTTTCCCATCTTTGTCAAAATAGAGTTCAATACCGTCCACATATTGGAAACCAGTCAATTTTTCACCTTGTTCAGTGATATAAGACCATTCCCCCTTATCATTGGCTTCAAAATGTCCACCAGTAATGTTTGTAGGCAGTTTAGTTCTCTCTGTCACAACCCCATTCTCATCTATTTGATAATGTTTTCCATCTTTATCGAGGTAGCAATTGACTAGGAGCATACCAGTATGGTCATCTAAATAATAGTTCTTTCCATTTACCTCAACAAATTGGCCTTTGACCTGTTTTCCATCTTCTTGGAAATAGTATTCGCGATCTTCTACATTATTCCATCCAGTGAGATTTTTTCCGTCCTTGGTATAGTACCAATTGCCTTGATCGTCGGATGTGAATTTACCTCGAGTGATAGAGATTTCTTGTCCTGATAATGGATGCTCACTAACCTCAGTAATCTCTGACTTATTTTCATTTGTATTTTGCTTGTCGGTGACAGGTTCAGCACTTCTATCAGCAATAGTTGTCTCACTAGATTGAGCGGTTTCAACCTTTTTATCGGCCTCGTTACTAGGCTGTGTAGCAGTCGTTTCTGTAGGCTGACTAGCGACATTAGTAGATGTAGTGTCAGTAGAGACTGCTTCACTAGAAGTATTCTCGACAACAGTACTCGTTGGAGCTACTTCGGTTCTTGTAATGAGGCTAGCACTTGTCTCAAGATTGCTGTCAGAGACGACATTTTCAGGACTGATAACAGCAGTCGTTTCTGGTTTAACTTCATCGGCTCCGACTTGCCCTAGGCCAATCAGTGAAGCCACGATAGCCAAACTTGAAGCAGCGATTGTAATCCAATGTTTCTTAACTTTATGAAGTTTGAAACGAACTTTGTTTTCCATAATCTTCCCCCTTGTATGGTGACTTGGTAAATTCAAGTTGTGACATTTAAAACAACATGAATACCAAAAATTAATTTACAATTATATTTTAATCTTATTTTCTAATAAACTCAATAGAAAACGGATACAAAAACGCCATACTCTTATAAAAAGATACTTATTTTTATAAGAGTTATAGTCTATAAAATAGTTTTCCTAATTTATTTATTTTTTCGTCTATAGATATGATTTAAAGAATAATTGTCCCCATACAGTTTGGGAAAAAGACTCTTTTTTTAAAAAATTATCCTGTGTAAAATAAAGGACATAAAAACATGAGAGGTGATTGCAATGACAAATCGTTATGACTTAAATAAAAATTTGGCACAGATGCTTAAGGGGGGCGTCATCATGGACGTTCAAAACCCTGAGCAGGCACGTATCGCTGAGGCAGCGGGAGCCGCTGCGGTCATGGCCTTGGAACGCATTCCGGCTGATATCCGTGCAGTGGGTGGTGTATCACGTATGAGTGATCCTAAGATGATTAAGGAAATTCAGGACGCTGTTAGTATTCCAGTGATGGCCAAGGTGCGTATTGGTCATTTCGTGGAAGCACAGATTTTGCAGGCAATTGAGATTGATTATATCGACGAGAGCGAGGTATTGACACCAGCCGATGACCTTATTCATGTGGATAAAACCAAATTTGATGTGCCTTTCGTCTGTGGAGCTAAGGACCTTGGTGAGGCTCTTCGACGTATCTCAGAAGGGGCATCTATGATTCGTACCAAGGGTGAACCTGGTACTGGTGATATTGTCCAGGCTGTTCACCACTTGCGACTCATGAATCAAGAAATTCGCCGTATTCAAAATCTTAGAGAAGATGAACTCTATATTACTGCTAAAGACTTGCAGGTGCCGATTGATTTGATCCGTTATGTCCACGAACATGGCAAGTTGCCGGTTGTCAATTTTGCGGCAGGTGGTGTAGCGACGCCAGCGGATGCTGCGCTTATGATGCAGCTGGGTGCTGAAGGTGTCTTTGTTGGTTCAGGAATTTTCAAGTCTGGAGATCCGAAAAAACGTGCGGAAGCTATCGTCAAGGCAGTGACTAACTATAATCGTCCAGATATTTTGGCGCAAGTGTCAGAAGATTTGGGTGAAGCCATGGTTGGTATCAACAAGGATGAAATTGACATCTTAATGGCAGAGCGAGGAAAATAGATGACAAAAATCGGAATACTGGCTTTACAAGGAGCTTTTGCAGAACATGAGCAGGTCTTGAACGGACTTGGAGTTGAAACAGTTCAAATCAGAAATCGACAGGATTGGGAAGCACACGCTGATTTAGATGGGCTCATTCTACCAGGGGGAGAGTCGACAGTCATGGGAAAACTCTTGCATGATTTAGACTTGTTTGAGCCGATAAAGGCGAAAATTGATTCGGGCTTACCTGTATTTGGAACCTGTGCAGGTCTGATTTTGTTAGCCAAAACCATAGTAGGGGACCAAAGAAAACATTTGGCAAGTATGGACATCACTGTAGCCAGAAATGCCTATGGTCGCCAATTGGGCAGTTTTGTCACAGATGCTGAATTTAAAGGAATAGGGGAAATCCCAATGGTCTTTATTCGTGGGCCAATTATTGAAGCTGTTGGAGCAGAAGTGGAGATTTTAGCTCAAGTCAAAGGGGCAATTGTGGCAGCTAGAGAAAAGCAGATGTTAGTGACCTCTTTTCATCCAGAATTAACGGGTGACGAAAGGGTACATGCTTATTTCCTAGATATGATTAATCCGGCAAAAGAAGAAAAGCTTTGATTCAAATTTCATAAATTCATTTACTTCTCCTTCACGCAAAAAAATCCAGAACCTAGGCCCTGGATTTAGGAGATTATGAAAAAGAAAAGTTTTAGGATGGTTATAGTATATAAAGCAAAGCCTAAAGTTTTCTTAAAGTGGAAAAAAGTTTACTTGTGATATGAAAAAGGAAGTTGACAGTTGGTCGACTTCCTTTTTAGCGATTCCTAAATCAAAGTAATTATGAGATATCAATAGTTGTTATTTGAATTATTTTCTTATACTTCATCAGGTCCCATCAAATGTCCATTACCGTCAGCATCGAATTTGAAGGCACCAGTGTTTGTTCTAACAATGGTATTTTCAGCGCGTGCCCCATTCTTAGCATCGTAATAGTGGACAGTTCCGTCATCGTCAAATTTGAATTCACCTCTAAGTTGTTTACCGTTTTGGTCGAAGTAAACATGGATGCCGTTTAAGGTTTGAGGTCCTGTCAGTTTATCCCCTTTAGCATCAACATAGTAGTAGAAATCTTCACGATCTAAATCTTTACTTTCTCTTGGGTACTGTCCATCCTGATCTACGAGATCATTTCCAGGAATGGTAATAGTGAAGTGGAAGATGCGATCACCATCGAGATTTCGGTAATTCCAGTTGTAGACATGAACAAAGCTATCAGTGACGAGAGCACCAGAGTCTTTATCATAATAGTGTCCATCAGGGGCGAAGCGTCCCTTGACTTGTGCGCCATTAGGAAGGAAGTAAAAGCGACTATTTCCAAAGGTTTGAGGTCCTGTTAATGGCTTACCATCAGCATCGAGATAGTACCAGGCAGTAGTATAGACATTTTGATTGTTGATGTCATCACGACCAATATAAGTTAAGATTTCTTTAAAAGCATTGGTTACGAGAGCACCAGAATCTTTATCATAGTATTTACCATTTGGTGCAAAATGTCCCTTGACTTGTATACCAGTGAAATCATCAAAGTAGACTTTAACACCATTGATAGTTTGTTCTCCCTTGAGTTTATCACCTTTATCATTGACGTAAACCCAGTTGCCATCTTCAGTTTCAAGATAGCGTTTTGTTACAAGTGCACCAGAGTCTTTATCAAAATAGCGACCATCCTCTGCAAAACGTCCTTTGACTTGTTTGCCATCCTTGTCAAAGTAGACTGGAATGTTGTCAACGAAGTTGAGACCGATGAGGTTTTTACCGTTTGCATCCTTGTAGTACCAGTTGCCCTCGTTATCACTATAATAGTGACCACCAAAAACTCGTGGTGCCTTGTCTAGGGAGATTGTAGGAGTGACGGGAGTGTCTGTTTCTTCACCAGGTCCCATCAAATGTCCATTACCATTTGCATCGAATTTGAAGGCACCAGTGTTGGTTCTGACAATGGTATTTTCAGCGCGTGCACCGTTTTTTGCATCGTAATAATGAACGGTACCATCTTCGTCAAATTTGAACTCACTTCTAAGTTGTCTACCATTTTGGTCGAAGTAAACATGGATGCCGTTTAGGGTTTGAGGTCCTGTCAGTTTATCCCCTTTAGCATCAACATAGTAGTAGAAATCTTCACGATCTAAATCTTTGCTAGAAAGTGGGTAATGACTCATATCAATAAAGTGTGATTTACCGTCAGATCCTATAGCAGAGTCGTTCGGAATAGTAAGCATAAATTTAAGAACACGATTTCCGTCTTGATTTTGGAAATTCCAGTTATAAATATGAACAAATCTATTAGTTACAAGCGCACCAGAATCTTTGTCATAGTAATGTCCATCAGGAGCAAAACGTCCCTTAACTTGTGCCCCATTAGGGAAGAAGTACATGTTTGTACCACCAAGATTTTGAGGACCTTTAAGTGGCCGTCCGTCGGCATCAAGGTAGTACCAATCAGTAGTATAAATGTTTTGACCGTTGATATCATCACGACCAATATAAGTTAAGAGTTCTTTAAAGGTCTTGGTTACAAGAGCACCAGAATCTTTGTCATAGTATCGGCCATCCTCTGCAAAACCACCTTTGATTTGAATACCGTCTTGGCTAAAGTAAACAGGAACATTATCCACATAGTTCAGACCGACAAGATTTTTGCCGTTTGCATCCTTGTAATACCAGTTACCATTATCATCACTATAATAATGTCCACCAGAAATATGAGGTGCATTTTCAAGTGTTACAGAAGGTGTGACTGGCTTTTCATTTTCATCGATTGGGGCAGGTTGTTCACTGTTTTTTGTAGGTGTTTTTGTTTCTTCGACAGGAACAGGTTCAGTGGCTTTTTCTACCGAAGTTTTTGTAGCAGAGGCTTCTGAAGTTGCTGTTTTAATTGGTGTAGTTTTATTTGCCTGATTATCTTGATTGCTAATTTCTTGTTCAGAAGTGATTTCTACTGGTGATTCGCTTGCTAATTCAGATGATGCGACTTCACTGCTAGGAGCTTCACTAAGAACTGTACTTGTACTAGTAGGTAGCTCAGTATTAGTTGAGATAGGATTTGTAGTAGGCGCTTTGACCTCTACATTAGTTACTACAGTTTCTTGTGCAGGTGCAAGAATCTCAGTTGGTTGACTAGAAGTTTCAGGTGTTTTCGCTTCATCCGCAAATGCAGGTCGTGCGACTAAAGTAAAAGTAGCTAGAGCGGTTGCGCAGGATAAAGCAACAAGGTGTTTCTTTGGGTTAGTCCTTTTCGTAATCATGATAAATTCCCCTTCATCTTAAAATCTTTTCAGTTTAAAAACTGAAATAATGCAAAAATAACTTAATTACAATTGATTGATGACTTAAATCTCTGTAAGGTAGCCGTTTTCATCAATATGATAATTTTTTCCATCAATATTGGCATTACGATTACGCCACATTTGACCATTGTTTGGATCGAAGTAAAGCTTATGTCCCTTGTAGTCTACAATTTCTCCCTGAACTCTTATTGGGAGACCAGCTGCATCACGGAAGTAGTAGTATTCACCCCAAACTTGTTGAAGTCCAGTTACTGCAATACCGTCTTTATCGAAATAGAGCCATCCAGGAATATAACCATGTGAATATTCAAAAAGCATATTCTTGTCGTTATAAATCATACGATTTTTGACAAGTTCACCAGTATAAGGTTCAAAGTAACGGATACCTTCTGGGAACCTAATAAATTGCCCCATAACATTGGTTTGGCTGTCATTGTTGTTGAATCCGATTCCTCGAGCTTGCCGTCCGTATTCAAAATAATAATATTCTTTTTCGCCTTTCTTTTGCCAGCCTGTAACGTATTGTCCATCATCGCCGAGGTAAAATGTTCCGAAATCCATGCTCTTATAGCCACCAGGAATTCCCCCTAGAGATCTGACATAGCGGTTTCGCCAAAGTTCACCATCATGTCCAAAGTAGTATGGCTTGCTATCAATGTAAACTTTATGGAAGTCATCCCAATCTCCTTGGTACCAAGGAATGGAGACTCTATACGCAGTGTCAGGATAGAAATAGTAACGGTTTCCATTAATATCTTGCCAGCCTGTTACAGCTACACCATATTTACCAAAGTAACGGTATTCATCGTGAGGAAAATCAGCTACCTTGACAAACTGTTCAGTTATCCTATGCCCTAGATTCTGGTCGTAGAAATAATAATGGTTATTACGTTGGACAGACTCACCTTTGGCTTGTTTACCATCTTCATGGAAATACACGTGCTGATTGTCAACAACGTGTGCGCCTATAAGGTCTTTACCGTCTTTTTTGTAGTGCCAACTACCTTGTACGTCACTATACCATTGACCACCTGTAATATTTTCTTCAGGATCTTCGTCTTGAATTTCTGTGTTTTCATCGTTATTGAAGGAAGAAACATCAGTCTTAAGTCGATTTTCTGAGATGTCCTCATATCTAGCGTTTTCCATACTAGCAGTTTCACTTACTGTAGCTCCTGTTTTAGAAGTAGGTATTTCTGATCTTGTTGAATTTGTTTCAGAGATAACTGTACTTGAAGCCTCTGAAGAGGGTTTAGCTGTTTCAGGAATAGCTGTAGTATCAGTGGTAACACTTGTAGCTTCGCTATTGATAATGCTTGTGCCTGTTGGTGCATCTGTTGTAGTTGCTGTTGGATTTTCATCAAGTGTCTTAGTCTCAACAGTAGCCACTACATTTTCTATAGCAGGTGCGACAACTTCGGTCTTAGCATTCGTATCAGATGCTTTTACTTCTTCCGCAAATGCAGGGCGAGCAACTAGGGAAAAAGCAGCTAGTGCGGTTACACAAGAAAGTGCCACAAGGTGCTTCTTGTACACGTGCCATGGATAATTCATTTCAGTATTCATAATAGACTCCTTTCATAAAATGAACACCGATGTTTGGGTGGTTATAAAGGAGCTCGCCGTTAAAATAGTGTTAAAAGTAGGCAAATCTGTTAAAACGACTGAGTCCCATATCTAAATCTCTCATGTCATGATCATAAGAAGATTTTATAGGGGAGCACGTCAAACGTGTGGCAAGGAGAATATGCTTATGCTGTGTAATTCATATCTAGAAACAAGTGTCTTCACTTATTTATCCTAATACTTTTATTTCTCTCCTTTCGTTTTATTATTGAATCCAGCCTATGGCATATGTCTTTAAATACAAAAAACTAGAACTTTTAGTTTGAAACATTCTCTCTAAAGCTCTAGTTTTGTATTATAGACAGATGTGTGTATGAAAAGAGCCTTAGATTATCATGCCAAAGTGCCTAAGGACCAGTTTTCATGCATAAAAAATTATTTTGACGTTAGAATTCTAAAGCCAAGTTCCTAATCCTAATCCCTCTGTAGTACACTTTCAACGTTTTAGTAAAACGCTTACATGCTCACCTATCTTTATTATAATACTTTTTTAATTACAAACAAGTTTTTTTACAAGATAATCGTAAATGTTAAAAAAATGTCATAATTGGGTTCTGTTTGAATGACAGTGATTGATTATATGAAAAAGGAAGTTGACCAACTGTCGACTTCCTTTTGTGTTTTTTTAAAGAACATTTAGACAAACATACTTACTATAATAAGATAAATCTCACAATTGAGTAGGACGTCCGTTTTCATCAAAGAGATAGGTTACTCCGTTAATGGTACGTGTCTGATTAGTAACAAGTTCGCCAGAATTTTCATCATAATAGCGAGTTCCTTTATAATCTGAGATAAATTGTCCTTTGACTTGTTTACCATTATTTCTGAAGTAGAGATGTTGTCCGTTTATAACTTGATCGAAAATAAGCGCTTTTCCGTCAGGACCAAAGTAGTACCAATCTCCCTCCCAGTTAAAGAATTGGTTAGTTAAAGCAGCACCTGTCTCAGCATCAAAGAAGTATGTAGGTGCAGCTTTTGAAGTGCTATTATAGTAATTTTCATTATAAGGGTTAACTAATAAGCCACGGACCTGATCATAATAATGCCCATATCTTGATTCTGGTCCATCAGAGAAATAATAGATTTTACCATTAATCTCTCGTAGCCCTTTGACTTTTCGACCGTTTTCATCAAGGTAAAACCAATTATTGCCTGATTTTATGAGACCAGTTTTGTGGATAGCAGCACCTGTTTCTTCATCATAATATGGAAGAGTGTTGTAGGGTCCTAATCCACCTCGAATAACTTCACCCCAAGAATAAACACAATAGTCTTTTCCATCTATTGTCATTCTACCGAAATCCCCATTACTATCAAAGTAGTATAATTTGTTTCCGGCCTTGAAAAATGTATTTTTAGGGATTTCTTGCCGAGCACCAGTGTCTTTATCATAGTAATAGCCGTCCAAAACAAGGTCCTTAGCTTGACCACCGAAGTAGTAAGGGTGGAAGTAGACATTTACACCGTCGATGGTCTGAGACCCTTTTAGTAAGATTCCCTGATCATTAGCATAATACCACTTGCCTTTATGGGTAAAGTAACGACCTTTGACTAGGGCGCCAGAATCTTTATCGAAGAATTTTTCAGCCGGAGTATAGCTAGCATGATCCTTTTCAGTAATTAATCGTCCATCTTTAGTAATGAAGTTACCCTTAACTTGAACACCAGTAATAGTGTCGAAATGGACTTGTACACCATCAATAGTTTGCTCTCCTTTTAGGATTTTACCTTCAGAACCAATATAATACCAAGCATCGTTGATTTGCACATAGTGATTCTTTCCTAAATCAGTCTTGGCACCGGAGTCTTTGTCGTAGAAGTAACCGTCTTCGTCAAATCCACCTTTAAGTTGTTTACCATTTTGAGGGTTGAAGTAAACGGCTACATTATTAATGATTTGAGCTCCTTTGAGGCGTTTACCTTTACTATTTACATAGTACCAATCTGATCCGACTCGTACATAGCTATTGGTTACAAGAGCTCCAGTGATACCATCATAGTATTTGCCATTCACAGCGAAGTCACCTTTTATCTGAGCTCCCTTTTGTTTGTCAAAGAAGTACTCGGTATTTTTGATAACAGCTAACCCTTCAACGGGCCTACCCTCATCGTCGATATAGTACGTTTTATCTTTGACTGTAATGAATTGATTATAAATTAATCCTCCAGTATCTTTATCGTGGAACCTGCCATTAGAGTCAAATGTTCCTTTTGCTTGTACACCATTGTTATCAAAATAGACATCAACACCATCAATTGTATGGTATCCTGTTAAGATTTTTCCGTCATTACCAACATAGTACCAATTTTCTTTGATTTGGACGTAACGGTTTTTACCAAGGTCAACGAGATTACCATCTTGATCATAGTACCGTCCTTCAGCAAAATTATCGAATATTTGCCAACCACCGTAATTGTTAGAGTAATTTCCTAATTCGTGGAAGTACACTTGCTTTCCATCAATGGTTTGAGGTCCGGTTAATGGTTGTCCTTGATTATCCAGATAATATCTCTCGTTTTGACCAGTAGTACCATTATAGGCAATAACGTATTGATTTTTGACTAAGGCACCGGAATCCTTATCATAATAGCGGAAATTCTTACCTGAATAATCAGATATGAATCTGCCTTTGACTTGGACACCAGTGTTCTCGAAGTAAACATCCATACCATTAATCGTTTGTCTGCCTGTTAAAATTGTGCCGTCATCTCCAGCATAGTAACAATATCCATTTAAGTGGAAGAAGCGGTTTGTTCCGAAATCAACTTGTTTACCTTTATCATCATAATAACGACCATTTTCGGCAAATTTATTAAAAACTTGTTCAGGTTCAAAATAATACAATGCCCCATTGATTTCTTTGACACCAGTATACTTATAGCCGTTTTCATCAATGTAATAGGTTTTATCACCATACATATTCACAATACGATTGGTGACGAGCCAACCATTATTTTTGTCGTAAAAACGGTTATCAGCTGCAAAGTGCCCTTTAACTTGTTTGCCATCAGTGTCAAAATATACATTCACGCCATCAATGGTTTGAGGTCCTTTTAAAATCTTGCCATCTTTACCAATATAATACCAGTGTGTGTGAAGTTGGTAATAGCGATTGATACCTAAATCAGTTCGTTTACCTTCTTTATCATAATAATAGCCATCAGGACCAAATTCGTCTTTGATTTGTGCAGGTGCAAAGTAGTACCAAGTACCTCCAATGTTTTTTTGACCTGTAACTCTATTACCATTTTCATCTACATAGAAGTCGTATATTGAATGAACAAAGCGATTAGTCACCAAGGCACCAGAATCCTTGTCATAATAATGCTCATCACTAGCAAAGTCACCCTTTACTTGGATACCATCATAATTACCAAAATAGACTTTAACACCGTCGATAGTTTGAGGTCCTTTTAAAATCTTGCCATCATTTCCGATGTAGTACCACTTATTATGTAATTGAAAATAGTGATTAGTACCGAGGTCAGTCCGTCGACCATTTTCGTCATAATAACGACCTTCAGGGTCGAATGACTCTTTTAACTGGGCGCCAGAATCGTTAAAGTAAGTCCACTCTCCATTAATTTTTTGATGACCGATAAGCCTATACCCTTCTTTGTTTACATAGTAGGTGTTATAGCCATCATTGACATAACTGGACGTAACTAGAGCACCAGAATCTTTATCGTAAAAGTGTTGATCTAAGCCAAATCTTCCTTTTACTTGTCTACCTTTATAGTCAAAATAAACCTTAACACCATCGATAGTATGACCATCAATGTAGTCATCGCCATTTTCATTTCTATAATGCCAAAAACCATCATCGTCAGTGTAATACTCACCACCTGTAACATTTTCCACTCGAGAAGACCATGGTGGAGGTGGGTAAATACCTCTGTCGGTAACATCTATAGTACGGTCTTCATGGGATGCAGTTTCTTCCGCAGTTTTTTCTGTCACACTTGTTGCGACAGATGATTTAGATTCTGAATTTTGTGTTTCAGAGGCTGAAACAAATGTGCTTGAGACTTCAGAGCTTGTTTTTTCAGAAATAGTTTCTGTTGAAGTAACTTCAGAGGTGACTACTGGTGTTTCTGATACTGTGGCGGCTTCGCTCGAAGCGGTAGCAACTGTGTTTTCTGCAGGTTTAGCTGTGGCTTCATTACTTGCTGGAGCATCGACGTCAATAGCGCCTTCTTTGATGATGGCTTCAACAGTTGCTTCATTAACAGGGGTAGGTTGTTCTTCAGCTGAAGCATAGTTAAGGCCAGCAAAACTCAATCCCAAAGCAAGTCCTGTCACTGCAATAGTTACCCAATGTTTTTTAACTTTGTGAAGTTTAAAATGTACTTTCTTTTCCATGATAATTCTCCTTTCATTGAAAGATAAATTGGAATTATATGTGTGAAATAAATATTATTCGTAAATATATTTAATAACTCTTCCATCACCGTTTTCATCGAAATGAACAACCTCAGCTTTCACCTTGTAACGAATTGAGTGATTAAAAGTAATGTCAACATTTTTAGCACGTTTTCCAGTTTTTGGGTAATAATAATGGTAGAAGTAGTCATTTCCCGCCCAAATTGTTCGCAATTCATCGTAGCCTAGTCTACCATCATCGTGAAAATAGTAGTAATCATCTCCAATCTTTTGTTCACCCTTATAACATTTACCATCACTACCAACATAGTAACGATAACCGTCAATGTCAACGAATTTGTCACGTCCTAAGTCAACAAGTTCACCAGTATTCTTGTCATAGTAATAACCATCATCAGCAACAATACCTTTAGCTTGTTTACCATCTTTATCAAAGTAAACCTTTACATTATCGATAGTTTTGTGTCCAGTTACCTTTTGACTATTTTCATCGACGTAGTACCAACTATTAGAATATTTTTTACCAAAATATCTAGTAATTGCACCAGTTGAGGTGTCTGCTAGACTAGGGTATCTATCGAATTGAAATACTTGAACATAATTATGGTCGATAGGCTCATTACCTAGGTCGGTGATAAAATGCCAAGGTTTTATTTGAACATAACGTTTTGTGACTAAAGCTCCGGTGTCCTTATCGTGATATCTACCATCTGGTGCGAAATCCCCTTTTAACTGTGGTCCATCAGGGTAGAAGTAGTAGTCCTCACCGTTAATAGTCTGATAACCTGACACCTTGTAGCCACTATTATCTAGGTAGTAGCGGAATGTAGTTGAGATACCATTAGCACGCCATTCACGAGCGATTCTTACAGTACGTTCTCTGAAAGTATTTCTTGCTAAGTTACCTGTATGTTTATCGTAATATTTACCGTTTTTTGCGAAACCTCCTTTTACTTGCTCTCCATTTTCATCGAAGAATACTGTTTCACCATTAATAGTATGCTCCCCTTTTAAAGCGATTCCTTCGGAACCAAAATAGTAAAATGGTTTTGTATCATCGCTAAATCCATTGTGGTTAGAAGGAACGTATAAGTTCCTAGCTAGATGACCATTATCATTCATATAATGGATATTGTGGTAGTCATCATAGAACAGTCCATTTTTTTTGATATCATCTTTCTTTTCAGTAATGACACCTTCTTGATCTGAAATATAAAGTTTATCGTTCACTTCAAAAAGTGTTCCAATGACACGCTCACCATCAATTTTATCGTAGTAGTATTTGTTTCCTCCTTGTTTAATAAACTCACCTTTAGATCGCTTTCCGTTATGGTCAAGATAATACCATTTACCATTTATCATAACTGATTGGTTGACTCCTAAATTAACACGAGCACCGGTATCTTTATCATAATAGTAACCATCGTCTGCGAACTGGTCTTTGATTTGTTCACCATAGACATTGAAATAAACAGCAACACCATTTATCGTTTGGGGACCGTGAAGGAATTTTCCGTCATACCCTGCATAATAGGTGACTTTTTTAATTTTAGGGTTAAGATAGTCATTCTCTAGGTGATAGATAGTAACGTATTGATTTTTGACCATCATTCCTTGGTAGTCATAATAATAGCTGTTTTCAAATTCGTCGGTAACAATTTGGTTGCGATAGTTTAAAGCATATGGTACTTCAGAGAGTTTACCTTCATTATCAGCTTTATAGGTCTTACCATCGATTTGAATAAGAGAGTTGATAACCATTTGTCCATTATGCAAATCATAGTAATGTTTTGGTAGACCTGAATTTGAGTAGCTAGCTTCACCTTTTAGTTGACGACCATTACCGTCAAAACAAACATGATAACTATCGACAATTTGGTTTCCAATGAGTTTTTGACCATTTTCATCGACATAGTACCAGTTTCCATTGTCTTCTACATAAGCATTGGTAACAAGTTCACCACTATCCTTGTCATAGAAGTGACCATTCGGAGCGAAGTGTCCTTTAACTTGGACTCCACTGTCCTTAAAGTAAACTTTGACGTTATCAATGGTTTGTTCGCCAATGAGTTTATTGCCATCGGAGTTGTAGTAATACCAGTTGCCTTTATCATCGCTGACATATTGGTTATGGAATCTAGAATCACCTTGGATAGTGATGTTCCCTTCTTTATCTGCGATATAATGGATACCGTTTAACTCAAAAGATGTATCCTTGACTTTACGACCATTGTCTCTGTCGAAGTAGTAGATTTTATTATCAATATTAATAAATTCACCTTTAGCTTGATGTCCTTCTGGACGAGATGATTCATGGAAGTAGAGTTCAAAGCCATCAATAGTTTTAGGTCCAGTGACAGGAAATCCGTCTTTGTTGAAGTAATACCAACGACCTTCGTAGTCCATCATAAATTGATTTTTTGGATATTCTATATTATTTTCTGAAGGAAGAGTATAGTAAATTGGGAACGGATAAGTCACAATGTTTAGTTGTTTATTGAGATAATCAGCCACCCCATCGTGGTCTGAATAAAATACATATGGCATAGACTTCCGAAGACCCTTTTCGATGATAGGAAATTGTTTGTTTTTGGCTAAGGCCCCTTTGTCATCAAAGTAGTAGCGTTTGTGATCTAATTCCATTAGTCTATGAACAGCAACTTGGCCATTGTCATAGATGTAATAGTCATCACCTAAAATTGTCTGACGACCTTTCTCAAGTGTGTTACCATTTTTATCGAAATAGTAACGTTCTAATCCAGGCATTACATAATAGTTTGGTTCGATATAAGCAGGTTCATTGAAGTAAACAACTTTACTATAGTTTTCTTCTGGAATATAGTGGCTGTCTTTGAATGTAATAAAACGGTCTGTTACTAGCTTGCCATCGTTTTCATCGTAAAAGTGGAGTTTATCGTCAACTTTCCTAAGCTGCCCTTTTACCATAGTGCCGTCATTGTTAAAGTAATATTGGAAACCGTTGATTTCTTTTGGTCCAGTAACCAGCTGCCCTTTTGTATCTACATAATAGGTAACACCATTTGCATCTGAAACGAAACTCTCTCTTTTATCTGTCTTTTTTGTGATACCTTCCGCTTCAACAGTGATGGTGAAATCGCCATCTTTTTGTGAGGTATCTAAAGTTGTTTTATCAGGAGAAGTACTTATGATGAGGTTTTCGTTGTTTGTAGGTGTATTTGTTGCACTTACCTCAGAATGAACAGTTTCAGAATTAGATGCTTCCGAACTAGCTGTGCTTGTGACTTCAGAGCTTGGTTTTTCAGAAACAATTTCTGTTGAAGCCACTTCAGAGCTAGCTACTGGTGTTTCTGACACTGTGGCAGCCTCGCTCGAAGCGGTAGCAGCTGTGTTTTCTGCAGGTTTAGCTGTGGCTTCATTACTTGCTGGAGCATCGACGTCAATAGCGCCTTCTTTGATGATGGCTTCAACAGTTGCTTCATTAACAGGGGTAGGTTGTTCTTCAGCTGAAGCATAGTTAAGGCCAGCAAAACTCAATCCCAAAGCAAGTCCTGTCACTGCAATAGTTACCCAATGTTTTTTAACTTTGTGAAGTTTAAAATGTACTTTCTTTTCCATGATAATTCTCCTTTCATTGTAAACTGTCATTATTGAGAAGGAGTATTTATAACTTCATTAACTAATTGGTGTTCCGTTTCCATCCGCATCAAAATGATAGGTTTGCCCTTTGATAGTAATGTCAATATTTGACAAACGGGCACCTGAGTTAGCATCGTAGTAGTGGATTTTACCATCGACGGTGACTAGTTCACCTTTGGCTTGTTTACCGTTACTGTGGAAGTAGACTGGAACATTGTCAATAGTTTGTTCACCGGTCAAGGCGTACCAGTTTGGACCAAAGTAATACCAACTACCTTCCCATTCATGGTATTGATTTTTAAGAGCAGCGCCTGTTGCTTCATCCAGATAGTAGATGTGGCTACTGTTAGGGATAGTATCACTGTAATACGCATAGATGAGCTCACCTCTACTTTGCATTCCGTAGTAGTATTTACGAGTAGGAAGTCCAAAGTAGTAGAGTTCGCCATCGATAACTTGAACGGAGACTAATTTGTTTCCCTTACCGTCTAAATAATACCAGTGATTATCTTTGGTTTTAACGAAACCAGCTTTTGTGACCTTTTTACCATCAAATCCGATATAGTCTCCACTATCTGCGTAGTATGTGAATTCTCCGAAGCCTTGATGACCATCTCCAACGATAAGATTCACTTCTTCACCATGAACAATATGTGTTCCTGAGTAAACTTTTCTACCATCTTGACCAACATAATAGCGTTTGCCATCGACTTCGACGATTTGATCGCGGACAGCGGCACCTGTGTCTTTGTCATAGAAATGATCAGCATTGGCAAAGATACCTTTGGCTTGGACACCGTCTTTATCAAAATAGACTTCTACACCGTCTACAGTTTGAGCACCAATTAATTTATCGCCCTTATCATTGACATAGTACCACTTGCCATCTTTTTCGACATAGCGGTTGGTAACGAGGGCTCCACTATCTTTATCATAATAATGGCCGTTTGGCGCAAAGTCACCTTTAACTTGAGAATAGTCATCACGGAAGTAGACATTGACATAATCTATCACTTGTTCACCCTTTAAAGGATAACTAGATTTATCAACATAGTACCATTTACCTCCAGCAGTAACATAACTATTTTTGGCTGTAACTGGAGTCAATTTACCATTTTCATCTGCAATTGATGTTGGGTATCTATCATCTACAGCAATAAAAGTGAAAGCATTGGTGAGGATAGCACCTCTTACGCCGTTAATGTATTTAGAAAACTGAGCATAGTACCAGTTTCCATCAACTTGGAACAGTGGGTTTGGGCTGCCAGGAACATCATCTCTTAGTGAACCAGATTCATCAAAATAGTAGAGTTGTCCATTAATACGCTTGAATCCATGGACAACATGTCCATTTTCATCAGCATAAACAGAAGGTGTCCAGAGGTATCCTCTCAGGTACATGTATCTGATTTTACCCCAGCCATTATAGACTTTTTGTCCCTGTTCATTGTAATAACTTTCAGTACCATCAGGATTCTTGAATTTAGAATAATAGACCATGTCTGGTTGGAAGTAGTACTCTTTACCGTCGATGGTTTTAGGGCCAGTGTAAATATTACCGTCATTGTCATAGTAGTAATAAATGTCGTCGCTGGTTCCGTTAATGTAGCGAGTACTATGGTAGAGGGCAATCTTATTATTCCAAAGTTCGCCATTTTCAGGATGGAAATAATATCCTTTTCCATCAACAACCACTCTTTGTCCTTTTGTTTGAAGCCCCTTGTCATTAAAGTGGTAAGTTTTGTCTCCAATTTCTTGAAGGCCAGTCACTTTTTCACCTGTCTTATCTACATAATACCAGTGGTTATCGCCAGTAGTAACAAAAGATTCAGTTGTTAGATGTCCAAGTTCACCATCATAATAATGTCCATCTTGGGCAAAGTTTCCTTTGACTTGTTTACCATCCTTGTCGAAATAGACATGCTGTCCATCAATGAGGTTTGGACCAGTCAGATCCTTGTCATCTTTTTTGTAATGCCAATTGCCTTGATCATCACTATACCATTGACCACCCGTGATATTCTTTTCAGCAGAAGGAACTTGAGAATTAGGGGTATCAGTATCACTAGTTGTTGGTGACACATTCTCAGGTGTAACACTCTCACTAGTCGTTGCACTTACCTCAGAATGTGTAGTTTCAGAATTA
>OGQQ01000504.1_pt1 | contig 38160 bp, 40 predicted proteins | sample 1553281 | NCBI WGS metagenome assembly OGQQ01 (sample SAMEA2579937, study PRJEB22360) | human gut metagenome | biome: human gut; feature: human-associated habitat; material: faeces | place: Denmark | collected 2008/2010 | reverse complement strand
TGGTATGAGCTTACAAAACAACTGGAATATAAGTCAAAATGGAACGGCAGGGAATATGTAAAAATAGACACATTTTATGCCAGTAGCCAGTTGTGTTCCGTTTGCGGATATCAAAATTCAGAAACGAAAAATTTATCAGTAAGGGAATGGAAATGCCCTGTCTGTGGCACAAAACATGACAGAGATATCAATGCCGCAAAAAATATACTGGCAGAAGGATTAAGACAAATAGCATAAAGGCAACATATATAGGGCAGGAACTGCCCGAATTAACGCCTGTGGAGATAGTAGGGCGCACGATGTCCAGTGGACATCGGCTCTGCGCGGACCGGAGCGGAAGCGTAGAAACGAGGTCGATGAAGCAGGAAGCCCATTGGCTTTAGACAATGGGTAGTTCACTATTGGGGAACATTTTGATACAATTACAAAGAAATTGTTCCCCAAAGGAGAAGATAGAATGGCAGTAAGAAGATATCTCCGTTATCGCAACCTTTATGAAAGAACATTGTTGGAGAACAATAGAATCTTAAAATATTTCATTTTCCTTTTCCTGCCCGTTATGCGGCGTGGAACTGACGACGACCCCATAGAAATCAGTCGGCTGATTTCTATGGGGTCGTTGAAGTATATCCCGGTCAGTTCCCGGATGCAATTGAGCCGATCATTCATCGTGTTGCGGTGGATATACGGCATGTGATGGTACAAAATCTCTGCCACCGACAAAAAAGCCAGGAATTTTTCAGCATTGGCAAATAAAGAATATCCCAAACATGGACGGTATACTGTTATTAATTTCTCAGACGGATATCTGACTTCCGGGACAATCCGGGCGTTTCTCAAAAGCGTTCCGTCTTAAGAGGATACCAGGGATAAGGAGAGAAAGAACATGTTGAAAGAAAAAGAACAGAAAAAAATCAGCGTTGTCGTGCCTCTCTACAATGAAGAAGACTATATCGAGCGGTGTGTGGACAGTATACTCGCACAGACATACTCCAATTGGGAACTGCTTCTTGTAGACGACGGCTCTACGGACAGAAGTCCGGAAATTTGTGATGCCTATGCGAAAAAAGACGACCGTATCAAGGTGTTCCACCAGGAGAACAGGGGATTTTCAGGCTCCCGGAATACGGGACTTAAAAATGCCACAGGCACCTATCTGATGTTCGTTGATGGGGATGATGACTTAAAGCCAAGAGCACTGGAGATTGCCTATGAGAATATGGAAAAATATGACCTTGATTTGGTGATTGGGAGCTTTAACTGGCTTATTTTCAAAGGAGATGAGATATTAAGCTGCGAACCCACGGGACCGGCGGAGGACTATTTCTTCCGTGTAAAAGATATGCCGGAAGCAGCGCCTTATATGTGGGGACTCAGCGATTACGGCGGATGTATCCATTACTGTGTATGGAATCGCCTGTTCAGAAAAAGCATCATCGATGACTACCATATCTGCTTTGATGAGAACTTAAGTATTTTTGAGGATGTACAGTTTATTTATACATATTATCTCTATGCGGACAAATGTATGGTATCGAAAGAAATTTTTTATGATTATTACAGGATTGACGGTAAAGATGATGTAGATGAAAAACCGGATGTGGATATGTTCCGGTGTGCGGAAGAAAATCTTGTGACGGTCTTAAAGGCAGGTTTTAAGTACAATTACCCGGAAGAATTTCAGCGCCAGATGTATGACCGGACATATGACCTGTATATCAAAGTGTCTGGAAAGATTTTCATGGACAGCGCAGGGCTGACCGAAGAAGAAAAGTTCCATCGCATTGTGTGTATGACAGAGGGGTTTGCGTTCCGCTTCTTCTGTAAAGTATACAGCCCCACAAATCCATTCTGGCAAAAGATGAAAGATATGCTGGAAGCGGGAGATTATAAAGGAATCTACCATGGCTGGCAGGCAAAACTGAAAGAAGGTGTAGCACATGCAGGAAAATAGACAGGATATGCAAAAAGAAGCAGACAAAAGGCTGCTGGAAAACCGTCATATCTTCATCACGGGAGGGGCATCCGGAATTGGGCTTGCCTGTGCCGAGCTGTTCCTGGAATATGGCGCGAAAGTAGCCATAATGGACATCTGCTCCGACGAAAAGCTTGCTGAAATAAAGGAAAAATTAGGGGAAGGATGCTGTACCGTCCGGGGCGATGTCACAGATTCCGCTCAGGTGGCGGCATGTATTGCGAAGGCGGCGGAAGAGATGGGCTCGCTGGACGGAGTAGTAAACAGCGCGGGAGCGACTGAAAATGCCTATATTTATGATTTGACGGACGAATCCTTTGACCGCATCATAAAACTCCTTCTATACGGGACAATGTACACCATCCGGGAGGCTTCCCGTTATATGATGAAACATGGGATTGAAGGCTCTATGGTCAATCTGTCCTCTATGAATTCCATCATCCCTTATAGGACCATCGGTCCATATAGCTGCGGAAAAGCGGGAGTGAATATGCTCACGAAGATTACGAGCCTGGACCTGGCGCCTTACCATATCCGCGTCAATGCGGTCTGCCCCGGATTTGTGGAGACACCGCTGACAGATGATGTGAATACACCGGAAATTAACAAGGTTATTATGACCCATCTCCCGGTTAAAAGATGGTGTAAACCGGTGGAACAGGCGGAAGTGATAGCTTTTCTGCTCTCCGAAAAGGCAAGCTATATCACCGGGACACTGCTGATGACCGATGGAGGGGTCTCTAATATGGCATACCCGGATATTTTGCGGGTAATTGACGGCGAAACTTATTATGCCGAAATGTGACAAAGAAGCACAGAAAATGTAAAAAGACAAATGTTCGGAGCGCTGGTGTTTAGAAAGTTAATTTTCAGCGTGAACGAAACAAGAGAGAAAGGATGAAGATTATGAAAAAGAAAATTTTAGCAGGATTTTTAGCGGCGGGGATGCTTCTGGGACTTACAGCGTGTTCCACAAGCGCGCCCGCGCAGGATGAAAAAAAGGAAACAGCTGAGGCAGGGGAGATAGCAAATGAAGATATAGAGATAGAGGTCATTCAGCTCTCCGCGACCAGCCAGATTAATACGGCATTTGCCAATCATGTGAAAGAATACGCGGAAGAGCAGGGAGTACAGTGTCAGGTACAGTATCATGAGAACAATGTCACAACAATGGCTTCTATGCTGGAAAACGCGGTAACTGCGGGTACGGATGCCATTATTTTGCAGACAACTTCCGCAAACGACTGTGTGGCGGAGATTACGAAAGCCACAGAGGCAGGTGTTATCGTCATGCTGTACTGTGAAGATGTGCCGGATGCGGACTACAGCTATCTGTACAGTGAGGACCCCTACGCGTTGGGATACCAGGCAGGGGCAATGGCAGCAAAATGGGCGAATGAGAACCTGGTAGCAAATGGAGAGCCGGTCGTCGCAGCAGTCGGAAACGCTTCGGTGTCCATCGTAGGAAGTGAAAGAAACCGCGGAATCATTGATGGATTAACGACAGAGTGCCCGGAAGCGGAGGTTGCAGATGTGTATGAGATGGCATACAAAGAGGAAGGCCTGGAAGTGGGAGAGAACATCCTTCAGGCACATCCTGATGTGAATGTCGTAGTCGGTGTAAATGACCAGAGTATCTGCGGCGTTTATGAAGCATTCCAGGCAGCCGGAAAAGGAGAAGAAAATATCGGGATGTTCGGTATCGATGGTATGGCGGAGGCGCTTTATTACATTTCCCAGGATACCATGTTCAAGGGTGTCATGGATATTGATTCCTACGGTGTTGGCGAGATGATGGTAGACGCAGCCATCGCCAAAGTAAAAAATTCCGATGATGCGCCGAAGGACAAGGTAAACCACTGGGAAGGAACAGAGATTACCATGGAAAATATTAACGATTATAAAGAACGGTGGGAAGATTTTGCAAACTAATGAGCTTTTCGGAAGTATCAGACAATTCAGTATCGTTGTAAAAGATGTCCAGGAGACGGTTCGTCTCCTGGCAGATTCTTTTGGCATCGGTCCCTGGGACGGATATCATGTAGATAAAGATATGGTTAGGAACATGACATACCGGCACAAAAGAATGGACTATGCCGCTGACGTATGTGTCAGCTATATCGGAAAAATTGAAATAGAGCTGGTACAGCCTCTGGATGAACACAATATTTATATGGAATTTTTAAAGGAGCACGGGCAGGGGCTCCACCATGTCTGCTATGATGTGGAGGATTTTGACAAGACGGATGAAGTACTCATGAAACTCGGCTGTGAGCGCGTTTTAGAAGGGACAATGGCAGGCGGCACTTTCTTCGCCTACTATGACTGTCGCAGAACCATGGGCTGCTATCTGGAACTTCGCAAGGAAGTGGAAGAAAACAACGATTTACCTAAAATGTTCCCGTGTCCGCAGCCAAGTGAAACCGCGCCGGTATTTTCCAACACACGCCAGATATCGCTGACCGTGAGAGATGTAAAGGAAACTGCCCGCAAGTATGAGAAACTCCTTGGCATCATGCCCTGGCAGATGATTCACTACGACAGCAGCAATGTGTCACTTATGAAATATTGCGGCAGACGTCTGGACTACGCCATGGATATCGGAGTCTGCGTGTACGGGGATGCGGAGATTGAATTGGTAGAATCTGCCGGGGGAGAGAACATCTATGCGGATTTCTTGAAAGAGCATGGGGAAGGACTGCACCATATCTGTTTTGACACAGAGGATTTTGATAGAGCGGACAGGGCGATGGCAGCCTGCGGGTTTCCGAAGGTACAGGAAGGAATCATCGAAAACGAGACCTACTATGCTTATTATGACTGCCGGAAAAAACTCGGATTTTATATAGAATTATACACATCCGCACAATGAGTAAAGAAAAGAGAGGAAATGAGGCAAGACAACATGGAGGAAAAGATATTTAGCAATGCGAGACAGTTCGCTGTCGTGGTCCGCAATCTTCAAGACGCCATGAGGCGGATGAACGATAAATTCGGCATCGGACCGTGGACGGAATTTCATTTCAGCAAAGAAAACATGACAGATATGACTTACTACGGAGAGCCCGAAGAGTATGCGATGAACATTGGAATCAGTCACATTGGCAATGTCGAGATAGAACTGATTCAGCCCGTGAGCGGGAAAAACATTTATATGGACTTTTTGGACAAGCACGGGGAAGGGCTGCATCATATCTGCCTGGATACTTCAGACTATGAAAAAGCCTGTGAGATACTTCTTGCGGCAGGGTGTCCCTTGGCTTCTTCGGGAAAAATACTGGGGCAGAAAGAAGCGGATTATCAGTTGTTTTCCTACTATGACTGCCGTGAAAAGCTGGGATTTTACGTGGAATTATATAAGGTAGTGGGAGACTTCGAGGGACTGGACTGGGCGGTTGACTGTAAGATAGAATCATCTGAATTGGAAGGAAAAGTTTTTTCAGATACAAGACAGATTAGCGCGGCGGTGAATCATCTGGGAGAGTACATGCAGAATCTAAAAGATATTTTCGGATTCGAGCCCTGGGAATGTTTCCATTTCAATAAAGATACCGTATCTGATATGAAATACTGCGGAAAACCCTATGACTATAAGGTGGACATAGGTGTGACCACAGTGGGAAATGTCGATATCGAACTGCTTTCGCCTTTCACAGACGGAAATACCTATTACGATTTCATACAGGAGCATGGGCAGGGACTTCAGCACATCTGCTTTGAGACAGAAGATTTCGAGCGCACAGAGAAGATTCTGCTCGCGAACGGCTGTGAGAAGGTGCAGGAGGGTACTGTGGCGGGCGGGACCTATTACGCCTACTATGATTGCCGGAAACTGTTGGGATTTTACGTAGAACTGTACAAGAACTACGGCGATGGTTTTGACTTGGAGAAAGTAAGCTTTGAGCCGGAAATCAGGTGAGACCGCGATGGAAAACATGCAGAAAGGAGGCGTTTGCCAGTGCCTTTAAAAGCTCAGCATATATGTGGAAATACATGGTGTCTGCGCACACCTCTGTCATTGCTTCCTTTTTATGAAATCAATGACAGAGAGGTCGTTCTGATGGACAGCGGTGATGAGAAGAACTCTGCTGTTGCTGATTTTTTTGTGGAGAGGGAACAGACGGTGACGGCTGTTCTCTTAAGTCATATCCATCAGGACCACACTGGAGGATTAAAAGAATTGCGCAGACGCTTTGGTTCTAAGATTTACGCTCCTGCGAGGGAAAAAGAATCCATTCCCTCCTTGAAACATCCGAAAGGAAGAGCTTTTCAAGGAAGAGTTTTTCCAGGCGGCTGCAAAGCGGAAGAAAAAGAAGACTGCGCAGCGAATTTTCGTATTCCGCCGGAATGTCGGTACGTGAACATCAAAGGAGCAGAATTTGATGCGATTTTCTGTCCCGGACATTCGGACGGACATACCGCTTTTGTGACACCGGATAATGTATGTTTTCTGGGAGATTTGGTGAGTTCTCCAAACTATCTGTCGGCAGTCAGAATGCTGTACATCAAGAATCATGCGCTGGATAGGGAGAGCAAAGAAAAGCTGCGCCAGGAGAATTTTGCATATTGTGTGGCAGCACATAAAAAAGTCTTTTCGGGCAGGGAACTTTCCTTTGTGATTGACGAAAATTTAAGCTGCATAGAAAAGATGAAAGAGCAGGTGCGAAAATGTCTTGACGGGCTGCCGGAAACAGACGGCGATGTGTGCGCCCAGATTATGAGAGCGTTGGATAGAGCGGGGCGAAGCCCTAAAGAGGGCTCAAAAGAAGCGTATATTATGCGATGCAGCATCGAGGGATTTCTGGAAGATATCAGAAGAACACATTAACATTAACAGCCCTGCGGGAGTTTATTCCAGCAGGGCTGCTCCTATTGCGCCGGAAAGTGTACAGGACTGCGCCTGAATGACCGGAGGGGCGGGGATAAATTCAGAAGCGTAGGTAAGGCGCGGCAGTTTCTCATTGACAAGGTCGAAAAGAGCGGCGCCGGCGTTTGAGAGGCCGCCGCCTAAGATGACCGCTTCCGGGCGGAATATATTGACCAGACCCGCCATCCCTTCGCAGAGATATTCTGTAAATTCGTCTAAGACTGACACTGCCGTTTTGTCCTGCAGCGCAGCGGCAGAAAAAATATGTGAGGGCTGGATGTCACAGAGGTTATGACCGCACAAATCCCAGAGTGAGGAATCCGGTGCTTTTTCCATCGACTCTCTGGCAAGGCGTTTCAATGCCTCAGCAGAGCCGTACTGTTCAAAACAGCCCTTTACTCCGCAGGAACACGGATATCCGCCGTGACAGAGTGGGATATGTCCCAGTTCGCCGCCGTAGGGACCAAAACCGGTAAACAGTTTTCCCTCATGGATGAGCGCTCCGCCCACGGCCGTCCCCAGGGTCAGCATAAGGAAGCTATGGAAAGGAATTCCGGCTCCACACATATTTTCCGCCAGCGCCATGCAGTCCGCATCGTTGCCGAGATACACCGGCATATTCCATTTCTCCTCCAACGGCTTAACCGGGTCCGTCTGATACCAGTTGATATTTGGCGCGAAAAGCACAGGACCCTTTTTATTTCCAATCGGTCCGGGGATAGCAAGCCCGGCTTTTCTTATGTAGCTTAAAGGAATTTGACTCTCAGCCGATGCCTGTTCTGCCGCCCTACAAATCTGACGGATGACGGCGTCAAATCCTGAATGAGCGTCTGTCTCAAGGATGGCAGAACCAAGGATTTCCCCTTGTCTTGTGACAACTGCCGCTTTGATATTTGTTCCCCCGATATCAATTCCCAATGAAAACATGATATTCTCCTTATATTCTTGAGTTTACACCCATCTTAACAATCCGGGCGGGAGAAAAAAAGGATGCCGACCAACAAAAAACCGGATTTTTTTTGTGTCGCGGACAACATAGAATCTTACCCTGCGAAAGTTTAAGATGAAAGCATGAACATTACAGGAGATTTTGAAAAAGCAGCAAAATCATTATTAAGAACAGGAAAAGAGCACGTCAGAGTGGAAATGACGCGTAGGATGGACAGCGGCAGGCTGGCAGTACGGACAATCCGAAACCTTCCTGGAACTTTGGATACGGATGAGACGGATATCCTATTTTTTCATGATATGTCCGGCGCTCCCACTGTTGAAATCGCAGAGAATATTCCATGCAGAACTACATCAGGCAGAGAAGCTTTAAATGGAAATACTTCAAAGCGAATCTTTATCAGTCTGTCAGACGAAGCGGATATCCGTGTATGCCTGGCAGTGTCTTCTAAGGAGGACAGTTCTCTGCTCGGCGTGGGCATCGACCTGGCGGACGTGCGCGATGCGGCAGGAATCCTAAAAGTTTCCCCTGCGAGATTCAGAAGGAACTTCAGCGAGAAGGAATGGGAACATCTTGCGGGGAAGGATGAGGATTGGAAAATGCAGTACGCGGCGCGCCTGCTCTCTCTCAGAGAGGCGGCTTTCAAATCCATGAGCCGTGTGTATAACCTCTATCGGAAAGAAAACCAGGACAGACCGCTTCCGGTTTCTTTTATGGATTTCTGCTTTCCAGATGGAGAGGGAGCTGTTTTTCGAGGAATGACTGCTGATATCTGTAAGAAAGAACAGATAGAGATTCAGACAGCATATATTTCCTGGGGTTCATTGGCAGGTTCTGTTGCTGTATGCAGAAAAAAGAAAAGAAAGGAATGAATCATCATGAGAAAAAATATGTGGAAACGAATTATCGCAGGAGGAATGGCGCTGACAATGAGCGCGGCTCTGGCAGCGTGCTCTTCCAAAGCTCCGGTGGAGGATGAAAAAGAGACAGGCGCAAAAGAACAACTGAAAATGGAGGCAATCCTTATCTCATCGTCCAGCCAGGTGACAACCGGACAGGGAAATGCGATGAAAGAATATGCGGAGGAACAGGGTATTGATTTCTCTGTAGAATACTATGACCAGAACATTGCGACAGAGGCAAATCTTATTGAGAATGCAGTGACTTCCGGTGTGGACGTCCTGATTGTTCATAACCAGTCCGAGGGAGACTGCGTGGATGCTATCAACGCCGCTGTGGAACAGGGCGTGACCGTCCTCCTCTATGCAACAGACGTACCGGATGCAAATTACACCTATCTGATTACCGAAGATGCTTATGAAGCGGGAAAAGAGACCGGAAGAATGGCAGGCGAATGGGCGAATGAAAATCTGGTGGCAAACGGTGAGGATGTCATTGCGGCAGTCGGAACCTATTCTGTCACACCCATCGCGGTAGACAGAAGCAATGGAATCAAGGACGGTCTGGCAGAGGTATGCCCGGAGGCAGAGATAGTCGGAACCTATGAGATGGCTTACAAAGAAGAGGGGCTTGAGGTAGGAGAGAACATCCTGCAGGCGCACAGCGACGTGAATCTGGTCGTGGGAATCAATGACCAGAGCACATGCGGGGTTTACGAAGCGTTTAAGGCGGCAGGACTTGAGAACAACAATATCGGTATGTTCGGTCTCGATGGTATAGATGAGGCGATGTACTACATTGCAAGTGATACATTGTTTAAAGGTACTTATTATGTTTCGGCAAACGAGGTAGGTATCCAGCTTGTACAGAAAGGTATCGAGCTGATGGAAAACGGCGGTGCTGAAGGCGGCGAAAAAGAGGTTGACTACTGGGCTCCGCAGAAGATTACAATAGACAATGTAGAGGACTATAAGGAAATATGGGAGAGCCTTGCGCAGTAAGTGAAGAGGTGGACTATGATTTCAATCAGAGATATCACAAAGACATATCAGAATGTGACGGCGCTTGACAGCGTTTCGCTGGATATCAAAAAAGGAGAAGTACACGCCCTGGTCGGTGAGAACGGGGCGGGAAAATCCACATTAATAAAGATTCTCTCCGGCTACACCCAGCCCGATAAGGGGACCTTCACGGTAGACGGTCACAGTTATGAACAGATTACGCCCAGGCAGGCGATGGATGCCGGAATCGGCGTCATCCATCAGGAGCAGAACCTGATTGCGGATGTGAGTGTGGCAGAGAATGTATTTCTGGGAGATTACCAGGGAAATGGGGTTTTCATCAACCGGGGAAAGATGAAGAAAAAGACGGAAGAGGTCTTTTCACAGCTCGGCGTACAGATAAATCCTTCCGAACTGGTGGGAAATTTGAGCACTGCCCAGATGCAGATGGTCTCCATCGCAAAGGCAATTGTCCAGGATGTGAAAGTACTGATACTGGATGAACCCACGGCGCCGCTTACCAATCACGATGCCGGGATATTGTTTCAAATTATCGAAAGACTGAAGGCGAGACAGGTCACAATCCTCTATATCTCTCACCGGCTGGAAGAAATCTATGAGCTGGCCGACCGCATCACTGTCATGCGGGATGGGAAAATCATAGAGACGAAACAAACCGAGGAACTTCCGAAGCAGGAGCTGATTCGTCTCATGGTGGGGCGCAGGCTCTCAGAAACGTATCCGGCACGAAATTACAGACAGGGCGAGACGGTACTGAAGGTAGAGTCTCTGTCAGGAAATATCATAGAGGACGTCTCATTCACCCTGCACAAAGGTGAGATATTGGGAATTGCCGGACTGGTAGGCTCCGGGCGTACCGAGCTGGTGCGGATGCTCTTTGGTGCAGATAAAATCCGCAGAGGGAAAATCGAGCTTAACGGAAATACAGTGCGCATCACTTCCCCGGAAAAAGCAGTCAGGCTGGGGATGGGATTTGTCCCGGAAGACCGCAAAGCACAGGGCGTGCTTATGGAACGCAGCATAAAGGAGAACATGTCTCTGCCTTTACTGCGCAGAATCTCACATTTCTTCTTCCTTGACAAAAAGAAAGAGGACGGCATGATTTTAAAATATAAGGAAGCATTGAACATCAAGACACCCTCTCTGGGACAGCAGGTGCGCAATTTAAGCGGCGGCAACCAGCAGAAAGTCGTCATAGGAAAATGGCTGGCAAGTTCATCACAGATTCTGATTCTGGATGAGCCAACACAGGGAATTGATGTAGGCGCAAAATATGAGATTTATCAGATGATGAACAGATTGACGGAAAACGGAATTTCTATTATCATGATTTCATCAGAAATGGAGGAAATCATAGGAATGTCTGACCGCATCATCGTACTGCACGAAGGAAGCGCCGCAGGAACATTAAATGACAGAAAGAAATTTACGCAGGAAAAAATTATGAAACTGGCTTCAGGAGAAGGAGGGTTTGCGGCATGTTAGGGAAAATAAGAGAATATACGGTCGGTATCCTTCTGATTTTGCTCATTGTTTTCTTTGGGTTTTCAGCAGAGGGATTTGCCACATGGAGCAATCTGTTCAATCTGCTCAGACAGGTGGCGGTGCTGGGGATTGTTTCGATTGGAATGGCAATCGTCATCATAGCGGGTGGCATCGATTTATCAGTTGGCTCCCTGGTGTCACTGGTATCCTGCTGTACAGCCATTTTGATAAGCGGTCTTAAGCTTCCTTCGGTACTTGCCTGTCTCATCGGGATTGCAGTATCGGTGGCGGCGATGGTGTTAAACGGCGTGGTCATCAATTTTACAGGGATGCCTGCCATGCTGTGTACGCTGGCGACACTGCAGATTTATCAGGGACTGACCTACATGGTCACAGGCGGAACACCGGTGTACGGACTGCCGGATAGTATGCGCATGATGGGGCAGGGGTATCTGTGGTTCATCCCCATACCGGTCGTTCTCATGGTTGTGCTTTTTCTGCTCATGGGAATGCTGCTTTCCTATACCTATCTGGGAAGATATTTCTATGCTGTGGGGAGCAATGAAGAGACGGCAAGGCTCTCCGGCATCCCGGTTGTAAAGACCAAACTTTTATCCTATGCACTCTGCGGACTGCTGGTAGGAATTGCCGCCTGTATCCAGATGTCGCGCTTGTTCGGTGGTTTTCCGGTGGCAGGCGACGGCATGGAGATGGAAGCTGTCACAGCGGTAGTTGTAGGCGGTGTCTCCTTTGCAGGCGGTAAAGGAAAACTGTCCGGCGTCGCCCTCGGCGTGCTCGTGATGGGAGTATTGTCCAACGGATTGGGCGTGATGGGGACAAATACCTACACCCAGATGGTGTTCAAAGGCGTTGTGCTTGTATTGGTGGTAGGATTAGACTGTTACCAGCAGAAACGTGTGAAGAAGAGCAGGAGGATGGTTTTATGCAGACAAAAATCTCAGTAATCATACCTGTTTACAATGTGGAAAAATTTTTGCCGGAAGCTCTGGACAGCGTGGTGAACCAGGAATTAGACGATATGGAAATCTTATGTGTAAACGATGGCTCGAAAGATTCTTCTCTGGAAATTCTAAAGAAATACGCGGCGCACGACCCGCGCATGCAGATTATCAGCCAGAAAAATGCTGGATACGGCGCAGCAGTCAATAAGGGGCTTGATTTGGCGACAGGTGAATATATCGCTGTGGTCGAGCCCGACGACTATATCCGCAGAGACATGTTTCAGATTTTGTACAACAAAGCAAAGGAGACCGGGGCAGAAGTCGTAAAAGGAGATTATTTGAGTTTTACCGGGGATGGGGATGAGCGCAGCTTTCAATATATCCAGACCGCGCCTTCCAGAGATTATTACGGGAAATTATTCGATGCGGTAGAGACGCCTGCCATGTTCTACCTGCATCCCACGACGTGGACGGGGATTTACAAGAAAGAGTTTCTTGACAGACATCACATTCGCCACAATGAAAGCCCCGGAGCGGCATTCCAGGACAATGGCTTCTGGTTCCAGGTATTTTCCTATGTGCGGAAGATTTACGTGGTAAACGAAGACTTCTACCGCTACCGTACTGACAATCAGGGGTCGTCCATCAACAGCGGCACAGGGTCTTTCCGTATTTTTGATGAGTACCGTTTTATCCGCGATTTCCTGGATAAGAATCCCGAAGTTAAAGAGCGGCTTCTCTATACGTATTCCTTCTTCCGGTTTGACAATTATCTGGCGAGATTCTACCAGACGTCACCGGAGTACCGGGAAGAATTTGCTCTGCGCTTCGCCAAAGAGTTAAAGCAGGCGGATGCTGCCGATGAAGTGGACTGGAAGCTCTTCACCCCGACATTTCGCTATTATCTGGATGCGCTTCTTAAGGACCCGGCGGCGTTTGCAAGAGAGGACCGGGTGCCGTTTCCGGAAATCGTCTGGAAAGAGGTGTTGAGACGCCCGGATACAGAGGGGCTTATAGAGAACAGTTTTCTCCCGGAACGGGGAACTAAGCTTAAGGACAATATGGCGAATCAGGAAAGCTTTACTTTTATGATGAAAATATCTTAGGGTACGGCAGCGTGAAGCTGAAACGAACGACACCGTATCCTGACTAAGGAGAGAAACATGGAATATTTTACTTCAAACGATGGCGTAAAACTGGCATATGAGGTGCAAGGAGAGGGAAAGCCTCTCCTTTTGCTGTCCGGATATGCCGTACCCGTGGGGACGATGGAGAGCCTGGCGGAGAAACTGCGCCCGGCGGGATACCAGACCATACTGGCAGAACAGAGAGGAATCGGTGCGTCAGAGACACTGCACTATGGGGAGCGCCTTTCCAGGCACGCAAAGGATTTAAAGGAACTGACAGACCTTTTGGATTTAAAGGATGTAGTCTTTATCGGACACTCCATGGGAGCATCGGTTATTTTTGCCTACTATTCTCTGTTTGGCGCCGAGCGGATGGCGGGAATCATTGATATCGACCAGTCGCCCAAGATGTTAAGCACCGAGGACTGGGAGTACGGGATTTGCGGCGTAGATGAGAACGCCCTGTTTACCTTCATGAAAGAGAAGTTTCCCAAAGCAAATTATATCGACCGGGAAGAGCCTTCCATGCAGAGATATATCAGTACCATCAAAAACTATCCCAGGTACGACGAGGGGGAAAGAAGAGCCCTGCTCTTTGACCACATGTGCGCGGACTGGCGGGATGTGCTTGGAAGAATCACTGTGCCCATTTTGTTTATCGCGGGAAAGAACAGCCCATACTGGGACAGTCGCTTTGTCGAAGTCTGCGCGAAAATGTGCAGAAACGGCGAGTATGAAGTGATAGAAGAGTGCGGGCACTGTGTTCCGTGGGAACAGGAGGAGGCCTGCGTCCGGGCGGTGATGGGGTTCCTTAAGAGAATAAAAACACCGCATATCTCTTAGAAAAACGGAGACAGCTAAACCAGAATTTTACTATTTATAGAATTTGACGACACAAAGAGACGGAGGTTTTGCTTTATATCATCCTCAGCAAAACCTTCCGTCTCTTTGTGATGCTAAATGCTTATTTTTCTTTTCTGATGTCGTGTTTTTCTGACTTATTTAGCTGAAGCATACCGCCGGTGGTCAGTTCCGGGGAGGTCGTAAATGCCTGATGGCTTCCGCCTGCCCCCGTATAAGCAACCAGCGCCAAAATCTCTGAAAAGCGGTTTTCATACAGGTTATATTGAGAAAACGTTCCCTTAAAGCCTTCCGGAACGACCCAAAAGCTGTCATTGAGGGACAATCCTTGTTTTTTCATTGAAAATTGTAAAAGCTCCGTATCAAAGAGACGGAGACTGTAAATATCGCTCATAAGCTCACCTCTCTGCTCAAATGTTATCACATGCGCGAACGTCTTGTAAATCTTATCACCAAAATTAGTAACTTTTTCATTCCCCACAAAATCATAAAATTCGATATCTACACCCAGCGACTTTATTCATTATGCAATATGTCAAAATCTATCCGATACGAATTAGGAGAATTTCACAAAATCCAACATTTCTGTCTTTTTTGTTGGAACACTTGGGTTCGTTTTGTGCAAATAAAATAAAAAATACTGTTGGTTGTAGCTTGTTTTTGTGCATTATATAATAAAACCAGAACAAACGAACAGAAAAGCAAGGTAAAAAGAACTAATTGTAGAAAGGGAATTGACTATGACAGTGGAAGATTTGCTGCGCACTTCACTTATGAAAAATGCGTATGCTCTGGCAGGGACAGAAGGAATGAGCCGTTCTGTATCTGGCTGCACACCGGATACGATATTTGAAATGGTGCAGCCAGGCGAATGTTGGCTTATGCCCGGTTTGCTATTGCTTCATGCCGGTAATAATCATCTCCTTTGTGATGACAGTTACCGTTCTTTTCTGAAAAATCAGGAAGTATCTGCTTTGTTTCTCCTGGGCAGACAGGAGGAAGTGATGAGGGAAAAAGATATTTATCATTTCTTTGACCAGGAACAGATTCCGCTGATAACTCTCCAGCACGAAAAGAATGCTTTGAGCTTTAGGAAACAGATGGCTTCTTTGCTTTCCGGAGATATCAACGAAGAACAGCGACAGGAAGAGTGGCTCCGGGAAGTTTGTTATTCCGAGAACCTCATCCCCAGCCATATCGTAGCTGAACGATATGGGTATTTAAACACAGTAAAATATTCCTGTGTCATTTTCCACAAAAAAGAGTGTAAGGATGAGAACCAATACCAACTGGAATACGACATGCGCCTGTTAAAAGGAATGGTGTCAGATTACCTGCGAACTTCCACACAGCCGCTACAGTTTATTGATGGCAGAGAATTAATAAGCTTCGTTCCAATCCCTGCGGGAGAAGATAAACGGGAACGTCAGATTCGTTTGGAGAAGGAAATTGCAGAAGTATGTCAGACGTTAAAAAAGCGTGGAAAATTCAAAGTATCCGCCAGTCTGGAAGGATGTGGTCTGGAAGGCTTTTCCGAAAGTTTCCGGCGGGCAAAGAAGACTGCTGGGCTGATTCAGTCACTGAGAGTCCATGAGCCTTTAAGCTGCTATGAGAACTGGAGCATGCACATGCTTTTGCTTCGGGAACCTCACACAGAACTGTGGGGATATGTACAGGATACGCTGGGGACATTGTGTGAAGACAAATCGCTGTTGGATACCCTGACAGCGTATCTTACCAGCGGAGAGAACCTGAAAAACACAGCCGAATTTCTCTATATACATATCAACACATTAAAATACCGGCTGGAGAAGATATCTAAACTTTTGGAGTGCGATCTGAAAAATTCGGACACACGGTTTCGGTTACGAATGGCGATTATTGTATATCGCTATCTTAACAAATAGAAGCGCCGGCTTATACCGTACCGGTGCAGTCACTAACATTTATCCAATAAGGAGGGAAAGACATGATTCTAAAAAATTGTCGCCTCATCCCCGCGCTGTGCGAGGGATTTGAGGAAGAGAGAGCGGACCTTCGCATCGAGGGAAAGAAGATTGCGGAAATCCTGCCTGCTAATGGGACTTACACAGGAGAGGAGGTCATTGACCTGGAGGGCAAAACCGTCATCCCAGGTATGTATAACCTGCATGAGCATCTGTACTGGGAGAAGAACAGCTTCCCCACACTCCACGCCTACTCCCTTTCTGACCATCTGCTTCGGAGCATCAACTTTGCAGGATGTCTTATGAGCTACGGCTATACCACCATCCGCGACTGCGGCTCCATCAACAACATGGCGATGACACTGAGGGACGCGGTGAAAGCAGGGGTGGTTGCGGGACCCAACATCCTGGCATGCGGACCGTCCTTCTCCCCTCATTTCCCGGATGAGAAGCTCTTAGATATCTACAGCTCCTGCGACTGCTACGGACATCCTATCCGTGATATTTCTGATATCAAAGGCGAGGTACGCCGTCAGTTGGCAGAGGGAGCGGATTTCATCAAGGTCTGTGGTTCCACGAGAAAAGAAGAAGTCAAATGTGACCAGGATGCCCTGGGACGTTTCCTCTGGTACCCGGAGGAGATTATGGAGTTCTCCAAGGCAGCCCAGAAAGAAGGCTCCTATGTGGCAGCCCACAGTACCTGTGTAGAATCCGATGAAGCCATCATCGAGGCAGAGTGTTATACCCTGGAGCATGGCTATTACTTAAACCAGGACAATGTAGACCGCATTGTAAAGCACGGCTTTAAGACCAACTATGTGCCAACCGTAGCAGCTACATACGTGGGCTGGAAACAGCAGTGGCCGACTTATGAGACGGTACATAACGGTGCCATCGAAGCCCTCCGTCTGACCCACGACGCAGGGGTCCTCATCGGCTGGGGAACAGACGACTTCCAGAAAGACTTTAAGAAACTTCCGGCGGTCGAGTTTATTGCCAGAGCAGATTCCGGTATCTCCAATGTGGACTTGCTGAAGCAGGCGACTATCAACTCCGCCAAAATCTTAAAGCAGGATAAGAAGAAAGGTACTGTCAAAGCCGGAAAGGTAGCGGATTTGTGTATCATCAACGGCAACCCGGATGAAGATTTGACCGTATTAAACGCTCCCTGCTCCTATGTACTGAAGAACGGTAAAGTCGTTGCAAGGGACGGTATCGTGATGACTACAGAGGTGAAGTAGATGGATATCATAGCACAGTTACAGGAAAAAGCGGCAAAGAAATGCCCTACGATTATCTTCCCGGAGGGAGGAGAAGAAAAGATTACACTGGCGGCAATGGAACTTGCCAAAAAGGGAGTCATCAAACCGGTCATCCTCGGGGATGAGGAGACCGTTAAGGGATTTGGAGGCGATTTATCCCTCCTTCAAGTCATCACCCCGGAAACTTACGCGGACCAGTATGAAGAATGGGCGAAAGAGTACGAGCCTATCCTGGATATGCCTGCAAGAATGATTTCCAAACGGTTAAAGAAAAATCCTCTGTGGCTGGGAGGCACGCTGGTTCATTTCGGTATCATGGACGGCATGGTGGCGGGACTGACCTACTCCACCGGGGATGTCATCTTTGCCTCCAACATGTTCATCGGTCTTGGAGAAGGAGTGATACTCCCCTCCAGCTACTTCCTGATGGATATCCCCACCTTCAAAGGCGGAGAGGAGGGACTTCTCATCTACGCCGATGGCGGCGTGGTACCCAATCCCACAGCGGAGGAACTGGCAAACATCGCGGAGACCACAGCGGACAGTGCTGTCCGGCTTTTAGGGTGGGAACCAAGGATTGCCATGCTGTCCTTCTCCACCAAGGGAAGCGCCAAGCATGACGATGTGGCAAAAGTGGTGGAAGCATACAACCGTGTAAAGGAAGAAAGACCGGAACTCAAAGTAGACGGTGAACTCCAGGCGGACGCTGCCCTGGTGCCGGAGGTGGCGGCAAAGAAGGCGGGAGCGGACAACGTCCTTCAGGGAAATGCCAACATCTTAGTCTTCCCGGATTTGGACGCGGGAAACATTGCTTACAAACTGACGCAAAGGCTCACAGGGGGAAAAGCCTACGGACCCCTTTTACAGGGATTTGCAAAACCGGTCAGTGACTTGTCCAGAGGGTCCAGTGTGGACGATATCATCGGCGTGGCAACCATTGTAGCGGCGCAGGTGTAAGCAGTCCGTAAGAAACATAAATTCGTCTGTAAGAGGCAGCTCTGTCTGGCAGTGCAGACTGCCCTTATCAGAATACCGCTGTCCTAGCTGTGCATAAAAAGACTGGCACGGCTGGGATGGCGGGAAATATAAAACATTTGAAATAGGAGGAAAACGACAATGCCTTACGCAAAAAATTTAAAAGAAAGTGCATATGGAAGAGATTTAGACGACAGAAATGATGTGAAATGGTCTCACCCGGAACTGGAGAAATGGTGGGTAGCCGGAAATGCAGATATGATTGACATGCTCTGCGATGATAATGTGCCACTGGAAAAGAGAAAAAAGAGAGTAGAGAAACTTGTCAAAGCAACGGCCGATATGTACAAAGATAAGTTCGATGTATGGACCGGATTCGACAAGAAAGAGGAAGGCTCTGACTACGGACATCTGGAGAGATTCCAGATAAAAGGCTGCCCGGAAGATCCGGATGCAGACTGCTCTGTGAGCATCTTGATTCCCAATGAAAAGAGCGACACGCCCAGACCGGTTTTGTTCTATGTGATGGGCGGCGCCTTCTTTACCCACACACCGGAAGCTTACAATGAGATTCTCCGTTTTGCAAAGCGGTTTAACTGCATCACCGTAGTACCGGATTACAGCACACCGTTAGACGGTCCATATCCGCTGCAGATTAACCAGATACATGCAGGATACCAGTTTATGGTGGAAAACGCGGAGCGGTTCAATATTGACCCAGACAACGTAACTCTTTTTGGTGAGAGTACAGGCGCACACCTTGCTTTGTGTACGGCTTTCCGCTTAAAGAGATACGGATATCATCCGAGAGGATGCGTGGTCAATGACCCCATGGTGGACGACCGCAATTACTTCGAGTCCTCTAAGATTATTAAGAACCCCTGCGACGCGACTCGTGCACATGTGATGTTCGCAACCTATGTAGGATGGGAGAACTGTGGAACGAACCTGTTAGGACCGGAAGCCTTTGCAAACCATGCCTCGGTGGAAGAATGTAAAGGACTGTGTCCGATGTTCTTAAATGTCGGGGAATCTGACCAGGACCGTGACGGTACGATTGAGTTTGCCAAGAAGCTGTACCAGGCAAAAGTACCCTGTTCCTTACATGTGTGGGAAGGCGCGGCACATGCAACTCTTTACTATGCCCGCAAGACACCGATGGCAGAGCGTTTCTGGACGAATCTGCGTGAAGATATCAAGTGCTGCATGAATTATGATATGAGACGTCCATGGGCGTGGGAAGAAACAAAGGCAGAGTAAAAGGAGGAAAGACAAATGGAGAGAGCTGACATTTTAGAAGCTGTGTACGACGCAGTGGCAGAAGCCTATGAGATTGAAAAGGATATCCTCACAGAGGAATCCGCATGTAAGGATCTGCCGAACCATTCCTCTTCCAAAGTATTAAAGATGGCATTGTTCATCGGAGAAAATTTAGATCAGGATGAGGATCTCACTTTTGAGGAGGTAGCGGACTGCCAGAACTTAGGAGAAGTCGCTGATATGGCGAAGAAAAAGTACGGTTTATAAACAAGAAATATTAAGAGTCTAAATAGCTGTAAGTATTTCGAATCTATATGGTTATCAGCATTTAGACAGATATACCTTGATGATAGGGCAGGAAATCCCTTTTTGAATACAGTAGACCTAAGATTGCCATGAATGTATTGATAAAACCCTTTTGCAAAGAGTGTGTTTGTTACCGTTGTAGCCTCTATGATTTCCTGCCTTATTACATAATCACGCCAAAAGGAGGGATTATGGCAAATACAAATTTATTTGACCGAAATGACCCAAAATGGGCACATCCGGGAGTGTTCGAAGAATACTACATCGACGGGCGGACTACTGTAAATAAGCTTACCAACCCGGAGAAACCTTATGAAAAACGGCTGAACTCCCGGAATAAGACTTATAAAATATTAGAAGAAGGCAAGCCCGCTTTCTTTGAGGCAAACCCGGAGTACGCCGAGCAGGGGGAGACCAAAGATTTCATGGTGCCGGGCTGTCCGGAGGAACCGGACACGGAAGTCCATGTCACCGTGCGTATGCCAAAGAAACGCCGTAAAAAGATGGCAACCATCTTTTACATCGCGGGAGGTGCCATGCTTTACGGAACCCCTTACATGGGACCTATTGAGGAGTACTGCTACAACTACAACTGTATTGTGGTAGCACCCTGGTACAGGAGCAGTCTGGACGCTCCCTATCCGGCAGCCGTCAACGACTGCCACGCAGCGTACAAGTGGATGATGGAGCATGCGGAAGAGTTAAACGTAAATCCAGATAAAGTGGTCATCACCGGCATGAGCGCGGGAGCCTACTTAGACCTTGCCTTTGCTTTCCGGCTCAAACGCTATGGCTATGAGCCCAGGGGCGTGGTGTCTTTAGACCCCATCTTTGACGACCAGGCAGAGGCGTTGTCCAACCACTACATCAGTGACAACTGGGACAGCGCCCAGATGGGAAAGGTGATGGGTTTATATTTAGGACAGAACAGAGAACACGATGACGGCACACCGGAGGCTTTGGTAGACCATGCCACTGTGGAGGACTGTAGAGGTTTATGCCCTATTATTATCCACACCACGGAAAGCGACGCAGGACGTGACCCGGCAATGACCTTCATGCACAAGCTGTATGAGGCGGGGACTTACGCGGAGATTCACCAGTGGGGAGGCACTTGTCACGCAACCCTTTACAATGCGCCTAAGGAGAATCCCCTCCGGCAGCGCTACCAGACCATTGTGGATGGAAATATCCAGGACTTTTTCAAGTATGATATGCGCCGGAAATGGCTGCAGGAATAAAGGAGGTTAGATATGAGCGAGAATGTAACATTGAGACAGGACAACCGGATGGATAAGAAATGGGCGCATCCGGAAGCCTTAGGCGGAGCCAACTGGGCAGTGCCGGGGCTGATGGACACTTTCTTCGAACTGTCGAAGAATGACCCCAAAGCAAATATTGCTGAAAGAAAAGAGCAGAGAGAAATGCTTTTAGAGGACGCTCTCGCCAATGAGAGTGAAAAGCGCAAAGCTGCCGGGGAATGGAAATTCATCAAAGGACCGGGCTGCGTGGAGGAGCCGGAGACAGAGGTAGAACTGTGTATCCGTATTCCTAAGAACGTGGAAGGGGATGGAAAGCTTCCCTGTATCCTGGAGATACCGGGAGGGGGCTTATATATCGCAGGGTCTTATGAGTATTATATGAGCATGCTCGCCTCCCAGAGCAAGCATCATAAAGCGGTGGTCGTATCCTTCAATTACCGTACCTGTGTGGAAGCCCCATACCCGGCGGCGGTCAATGACTGCCATGCGGCATATCAGTATATCTTAGACCACGCGGAGGAATTAAATGTAGATACCAACATGATAGTCATCCACGGCTTCAGTTCCGGGGCACAGCTGGCACTGTGCTTAGGGTTCCGCCTGAAACGCTATGGAATCAAGCCGAGAGGAATCGTTTCCTCCCTGCCGATTATTGACGATGTGAACGCCACCCAGTCCGGCACCTTCTCCTTCCGCAATGAGGAGACAGGGACCATCGACGCATGGGACGCAGAAGGCATCCGCCTGACCATGCAGAAATGGCTGGGAGAGCACTACGGGGACCCGGCCCTTCTGCTTAAACGCCTGCCGAGCCGTGCCACGGTGGAGGACTGCATCGGATACCCGCCTACTTGGTTCCCCATCATCGGGGAGATGGACGGCAGCCGGGACGCTACCTTGGAGTTCTGCAAGAAACTCCATGGAGCGAATGTGTTTGTAGATTACCATGTGTGGGGCGGCTGCAATCACAACACCACAGACCCCTCCACACCCCTTGGAAAGCTGATGGCGAATGGAGACGATTACAATATCGACATGGCGTTTAAGTATGATTTTTCCCGTCCGTGGACGGAGGAATAGAAAAAGACAAAGTGTAGGAAATTTCCGGCTGTGGGAAACCAAACTTTCCTACAGCCGAAAAAATGAAAGGAGAAAAAAGATGAGCGATATCTCAAAAGTAACGATGGAGGCATATGAGACAGAAGGAGCAACCGGATACATCATTGCTCCGGAGAGTGAGATGAAGAAGGTGGTTATCCCCAGCCCGCCGACAATAAAGATGATGCCTATCAATCCACGCGATGCCGTGATCTATCTGACAGAAGAGGAAATCACACCTCAGACAGCAAATATTGACCAGCTGAAAGCATATGCGGTGGACAATAAAGCAGTCCTGATTTGTCCGAAAGACCGGAAGGAAAAAGAACTGGTAGCCACAGCGAAATATGTGGAAGCCAACGCGAAGACTTTGAATGTAAAGAAAGATGGACTGAGTGTGAAGACTGACTCCGCTATGTTGGAGCTTGGAAATGAACTGGTTGACTCTCTGACAGATGAAGATATGGAAGTAGAAGACGCTGAAATCATTAATCTTTAGACAGTGTGAACTGAAACTGGGAAAGGAGAAAATATGGCAAAAGATTGGAACAGAAGTGATATCAAATGGGCACACCCGGAGGCTGCAGAAGAGGGTTGGTATACCGTCACAATGGGAGATATAAAAGAAACTGCAAAATTGTCGCGGGAGGAATTACTGGCTGAAAATGAACCTATAGGTGAATTGATGTGCGCTACTTTAAAAGAAAGTGAAGAAGAGGCATATCAGAATGTGGAATGGAAAGAGTACTATACAGAAGGTGGCTGTGTAGAGGAGCCGGATGCCAAACCGGTCAGAGTATTAGTGGGAATCCCCAAGGATATAAAAGAGGGTGAAAAGCTTCCTTTATACTTCAACTTTAATGCAGGAATTCTTTGTTTTGCAAGAAGTTATGCAGAAATGTGCTTATCATTGGCAAGACCTATGATGTATTCAGCTATAAAACGATTCATTCACATTAGCTATGACTGTTCACGCTGTACACCTGAATATCAATATCCGGCGTCTACCAATGAGGCTCATGCAGCTTATCAGTGGGTACTCGACCATGCGGAGGAACTTCATATTGATACAGATAAGATTGTCTGGTCTGGTGTAAGCTCCAGTGCTCATACAGCATTATGTATGGCATTTCGCATGAAAAGATACAACTGGGGTAATGCTCCGATGCCAAGAGGATTGGTATTAATGGTACCTGTGCTGGATGATTTGGCATTTAACCAGTCACAGCAGTTTCATATTACAAACGACGATGGTTCAAAAGCCGGATGGGATGGAGAGCAGAATCGTTTCAGTCTGAAACTGTGGTTAGGAGACCGCTTTGGAGATCCTTCCTTGCTGCCGGAAGCAGTACCGGGCAGAGCCACGCTGGAAGATGTCAAGGGGCTTCCCCCTATATGGATTCCTGTAGAAGCGGAATTTGATCCTGGCAGAGATACCGCATATCGATTAGTCTCTCTTCTTCATGAAGCCGGGGTGTTCTGCGATTTGCATGTTTGGGGCGGCAATACACATCATATTACCTCAGCATGTGAGACGGACTTCGGAAAAAGAGTACGTCAAATAATAGTAGGAGCTTACAGAGATGCTGTCACCTTTGATTTCCGTCGTCCGTGGCTTAAAAAATAGAAGATGAGAATAAAGAGCAGCCTCTGTTAGCGCATAATCATCTGTATCATTGCAAAACGTAAGCGTTCTGCAGATGTATAAAAATTTAATGAGGAGACTATTTATGAGTGATATAAAAAAGGAAAACATTCTTGAGGGCGAACCACGTTACGAAGTAGTCCATGATGTAGGAGACCCCAAATGGAGTATTCCCAGTGCGAAAGAAGTATGGAATCTCGCGATGGGGAATGAGTCAACAGTAAAAATGTATGATCTTTCTTATTCCATTGAAGAGAAAAGAGTATGGGCAGAAGAACAATATAAAGATATGGCAGCTACAGAACCTGTATTTGATGAAAATTCCTCCTGTGAGCTGACAGTTTATGATGTCCCCGGTTGTCCGGAAGAGCCTGACACTGGTACAAAAGCATATGTTGTTTTGCCTAAAAATTTAAAAAATAAAAAGAAAAAGCGTGTGCTCTTCCTCATTCCAGGCGGAGCCATGATGCTCTGCAGTCCGGTAAACCATGCCCGGCCTATCACTGAGTATGCAGAAAAGTTTGAATGCATGGTTGTATCTCCATTGTACCGCACTTCCCTGGATGCTCCTTATCCGGCTGCGGTCAATGACATTCACGCTGTATATCAATGGCTTATGAATAATGCAAAAGAACTCGGCGTGAATACGAACAAAATCGTTTTGTCTGGTGTGAGTTCCGGTGCCGGACTTGCGGCGGCTCTGCCATTCCGACTTATGCGATATGGGTACTGGAATGTAAGAGGAGTAGTCGCGGATAATCCAATTACAGATGACCGTGAAATGTACCCCAGCAGTGAATTACATAATGTGTGTTGGGATGGAAAAGATGCGCATGTGGCATATCGTATGTGGCTCGGCTATAACCATGGCTCAGCGAGAGTCAGCCCGGAGGCACTTGCAAATCACGCTAAAGTAGAAGATTGTATCGGTTATCCTCCGCTTTTTATCCATAGTAATGAATTTGACCCGGACAGTGATTATAGTCGCGATTTCTTTGGGAAAGTAAAGGCAGCACATTCTTTTGCAGAGTTTCATGGATGGGGCGGCGTCGGACATGTCGGCTTTATCCTTTCCCCTGAGCTCGCAGTCACAAAAAATATGGTAATCGATCAGAATATCCGCATTCTCTTTGAAGAGGATCTCCGTCGTCCATGGGTGATTGACGAATACAAAGAAAAAATTGCAAAAAAATTTGAGAAAATGTGATGTACAATAAAAGGGGGATAGATATCAATGAATTATAAGAAAAAAGCGATAACCGGAGCAATCGGATTTGCACTGATAGCGGTATTTTCATCATTTGTTTATATGGCTGTTACTATGATTTCCATGAATATCTGTGAATTACATGGATTTACAGTAGCTGAATTTTCATTATTTTTCTCGGCATACGGTGCGGGAACAATTGTTTCAAATTATATGCTGGGATTACTGATGAAAAAACTGGGCTTGAAAAAACTTGCAAGATTTGGTATTCTGCCATCAATAATTTCAACTATCGTTCTGATACTGGCAGATAATATAATACTGCTTTCAATTGGCGCATTTATAATCGGATTTTTTGTAGGATTAGTAAGTATTGCTACCTATTCTGTTTTTGTGGGAGCCTGGTTCAACAGAGGAAGAGGGATGATGATTTCCCTGCTTGGAGGCGTCACTTCTATTGCAAATATGATTTTTGCTCCGGTTATGGCAAATGTTATCGAAACATCTGGAACAGTGACTGCTGTTCTGGGATTGGGAATTGTCCTTACGGTAGTGACAATCATAGGAAACTTTATGGTTTGCAATCTTCCTTCTGTTTATGGAGCAGAAATGGTCGATATCACGAAAGAGAAAAAATCAAAATCTGCGAAAGATGACAGTCAGGCTGCTGAAACGCAGGAAAAACCTTACGATATTCAGATGCCCGCATCTAAACTTCTGAGGCACCCTGCAACAATCATCGCTCTGTTGATACCGTTCCTTGGAATTGTAGGAACACTCTTGTATATGAATTATCATGTATATGTTTATGAATCTATGGGATTAGACTATACGACAGCAGCACTCTTTGTATCCATTGCATCAGGAGCAACCATTATTTTCTCTCCGCTTTTCGGAATTGCATGTGACAAGCTGGGAATAAAAGCAGGAATTATAATATTCTCAGGCACTGTAGGAATAACAAGAATTTTATCTCCGATATTGGGTGGATATGCAGGTGCGATTATATTTGCATTATTTAACGGGATGAGTTCTTATGCTTTTTATGTAGGAGGTATTGTATTTCCAGAGCTATTTGGTCAGAAAAACAATGCCACTTTAAACGGCTGGTTTGGTGCACTCTCAGGATTGAGCAGCATCGTTGCCGCACCACTTGCTGTTCAACTCATAGCGGCAGCAAATCAGTCTTATGATTTAGTTATATATGTGAGCGGAGCCTTGTTCTTGCTTTCCATTGTGGGAATCATTTATTTGATGAGTGATTCAACAAAGAAGAGTTTGATTAAGATGGATCAGAAGTATTTACAAAAAATAAATAATCAATAGAGCAGTATAAAAATTTTACCAAAATATCATAGGTGCAGCAAACAAAAAATCAGGAAAGAATCTCATAGGCAGATACTTTCCTGATTTTCTTATAATAAAAAAGCTTTGTTATAATCCTCCTGATTTGTAACCGTTAAATTAAATGCCGTACTAAAGACTTCAGCAATCTTATCTGGTGGATCAATAAAATTATGTGTAACGAGATAATCCAGTGTACAGAGCTGTATTGCTGCATTTTTATATGACAGGAAATCAAACAGATTGTCGTGATTAAGGACTTGTTCTTCTCCATCCAAAACCTTATAACTTATTTTGGCATTCAAAAGGAGATTCCTTGCAGAATTTTCAAATTCTTTAAAAAGTTGATAGCGATACTCCGGCTGTACAAGAATATGTACAACGTCTTGATGTTCATAGGCATATTGAGTACAGCTTCGCCAACAAAGCAGAAAAATATCCGTCATACTATAGTCTGAAGAAACATCAGGAATCGGATAGGGAGAAAAATTATATTTACGCACAAATTCCTTGATGATATAGTCCAAGACGTCAATAGTGTTCCCAAAATGATAATAAAAACTGGAACGATTCACATTTGCTTCTGCAATAATCTGTTTTACAGAAATTTTCCGAAACTCTGTTTTCTGCAGCAATGCTATCATAGCGGCACAGATTTTTTCTTTTGCAGACTGCCTGGGATCCATAATCTTCACCTCATCTTCTGTTATTTGATTTTCTTTTTATATTATCTCATTTTGAGCTTGGATTTACAATAGAAATTTTCCTGCTTCAGGCGATAAAGATGAACTGTGAAAAACATGACATGATTACTTTGGCTGATACATTTCCTGCATATTGGTTGAAAATTACGACAAATATCAGGAAACGTTGTCTGATTCAGATGATTATTTCTACATGCCTTGATTGTATAATTAATTCAAAGGATACAAATCGGTATCTATAGAACGGAAATTAAAGCGCTGGAATTTCTAATAGAAATAAAAAGGAGGAACTTGTATGTATCTTGATAAAAAAGAAAAACAGTTTTCGATTGAAGGGGTCCCACAGGAAACACTGCCGACATTAAGTGAGGGATATTTTGATGACAGGACAGACCCCAGATGGGCTCATCCCGAATTAACCGCTATCTATGAGGTCGAGCATGCGTGCGACCAGTCGGCAAAAGTTTCAGCGCCGGAAATTACAGAAGAAGAGCGACTGCAAAGAAAAGCTGAGTGGTTGAAACCGACTTTGGAAAGATCGTTTCCGAAGAAACACGACGTTGTGCGGACTGAATATACAGTAAAAGGATTGAATGAAAAGGATCCGGACATCACTGTTTACGTAACAAAGAAGAGGGATTCCCAAAAAGAGATATCCCCGGTTCTTTTTGGAATTGGTCAAGGCGCAATGATGTTTAATCCGTATAAAGGGCTTGCGCCGAGTATGGAACTGATTGCCATGGAACATGATGTGACATTGGTATTTGCGGAAGCGAGAACTGCCGTAGAAGCCCCCTTCCCGGCAGCTTTGGATGATTATCAGGCAGTCTATCAGTGGATGCTTGATAACGCAAAAGAATTAAAAATCGATTCCGACAATGTTGTCCTTCTGGGAGAAAGCGGCGGGGGCTATACTTCTCTTTGCTTTGCATTCCGTTGTAAACGTGTCGGTTTTAAACCGAGAGGCTGCATGGCAAGAGAGCCGATTACTGATGACAGTATGAGCTTTCCGTCAAGCCGGATTGTCCAAGGAGGATGGGATGCAGCGGACAATCACCGTATTTTCCAGATTCTGTTTGGTAAGAATAACGCATACTCTCCATTCTTGACTCCAGAACATGTTCCGAATCACGCGACAGTAGAAGACTGTAAAGGGCTCTGCCCGATTTTCATCCATGCGATGGAACTGGATGCCGACCGTGATGCTTCAATGGATTTCGCAAGAAAATTATATGAAGCAAAGGTTTACACGCAGATTCATGTCTGGGGCGGAGCTGGACATGGTGCATTTTTCCTTCCTCCGAAAGGTGAAAGCAAAATTCATGATGCATATAAGGCAATTTGTTTTGCAGAGCTTCATGATATGTTTACCTATGATTTACGGCGTTTGTGGCTTAATGATTAAAAATACCTTAAATAAAACATATTTATAAATTACAGAGGAACCATTGTAGTAGAAAAGTATAATCTATAGAACAATGGTTCCTTTTTTGCAGAAAACAAAGCAGAAAGACAAATTTTCCCCGCTTTTTTGTGCGATGGCAGACATATATTTTCCCCTTCTTTAAAGTTATGATAATAATAGTAAACCAGCATGGAAGGAGAAGTTCTATATGAGTAAGATTTCTGTAGTAATCACTGTTTTCAACGATGAAAAATTTCTGGAGAAGAGTATCCAAAGTGTTTTAGCACAGACATACACAGACTGGGAGCTGATTCTTGTTGATGACGGCTCCACAGACGGAAGCGGCGCAATCTGCGACCGGTTTGCGGCAAAGGATGACAGGATTCGGGTCATCCACCAGCAGAACCAGGGATATTCAGGGGCAAGGAATACAGGACTTGACATGGTGACAGGAGAGTATGTGACCTTTGTTGACAGCGACGACTGGCTGGAGCCGGATGCGCTGATGTCCACATATGACGGTATCGTAAAGGAAAACGCGGACTACGCCATCGGCGGCGTGAATTTTGTCTACTACACGGACAAGAGCCGGCAAACGGTAGAACATATCGACGTGGGAGTGCCGAAGGAAGCATACTATTTCCGCATGAAGGATTTGGCAGTAGAAGGAAAGAAATTGTGGGCTACATGCGGACCGATGTTTTACTGTGTTTGGAGCAGGGTTTTTAAGATGGATATCATACGCAATTACCATCTGCGTTTTAACACCAGCTTAAAACTCCAGGAGGATGTCAATTTTACATTCTGCTACATGTACCATATTGACAAAGTATTTGTGAGCGACCATGTATTCTACAATTACTGCCGGGAGATTGACAAGGATGACACGGCAGAGAAACCGATTCTGGAGCAGTATTTTTACGTGGAAGAATCTCTTATCAATGTGGACCGCATGGTATACAAATTCCGTCTGCCGGAGGAGTACCGTATGGAACTGTACCGCAATCTCTCCGAGTGGTTTGTAAAACTGGCAGGAAAGATTTACATGGAGAGCACCGGACTGAGTGCCGAGGAACAGCGGCTCCATGTGGCATGTATGAGTGACAGCTATATCTTCCGGGTATTCTGCAACAGATTCAGCGGCGAAGATGCGTTCTGGGCGAGAATGAAGCGGGATTTGGACAGTGGCGACATGGAAGATTTGTATATCGGATTCGGCGAAAAACTTCAGGAGGGCGTTGTGCCTCCGTGTCAGTAAAAGGAGAATATTCGAATGAAAGAAAGAAAAGTTGCGGTCGTTACCGGAGGGGCAGACGGAATCGGTTCGGGCATCGTCTCCCGCCTATCTTCTGAAGGCATGATAGTAGCGATTGTAGATAAAGATGAAAAAAAGGCAAAAATAAAGGCGGAAGAAATCACGGCATCGGGCAATGAGGCGAAAGCTTTTCACTGTGATTTGAGCCGGCCGGAGGAGATAGAGGCAGTATTTGATAAAATCATAGAGGCTTTCGGCAGAATTGATGTTTTGATAAACAATGCCGGAGTGGGAGGGTACCTCTCCTGGCAGGACATGTCCATGGAAGAATGGCACCGCTTTACATCGGTAAACTGTGACGCGGCGTTTCTGTGTGTGCAGAGGGCGGCAAAGGAGATGATTCAAAGGAAAATTCAGGGGGATATCATTCTGGTCTTAAGCCAGGCGGCATTAAATCAGGATGAGACGATTGTGGTGCCCTACGGAGTTTCTAAATGGGGAGAGCGGGGGCTTATGCGAAGCGCCGCCTCTGCTCTGCGCAAATATGGCATCGCTGTCAACGGCATCTGTCCCGGAACTGTGTGGACTCCTATGATGGACGGATTTTGCCAGGAATATCTGGATGCCGGGAGCGGGACGAAGGAAGAATATCTCGCTTTTATCGAGAGTAAATATCCCTTAAACCGCATACAGACAGCAGAAGATATGGCAAATATGTGCCTGTTCCTGCTGCGTGACGGGCATCATATGTCCGGGCAGACTCTGCCCGTAGCCGGCGGCATTATATTTTCATAGGAGGCAGAAAAATGGAGAGAAAAAAGAAGATTATTGTGGCTGTCGGTGAGAACAGTGACGCAAAACAGACCATATGCCGACAGCTTCAGAAAAATCACCATATCATCGTACCCTGCTGTGCAAAACCGGAAGAATATCAGGAGGCAATCGAATATGCGGTACATGAATACGGTGGGATTGACGGCGTATTTTACTTAGCAGATACACAGGAAGAAGATTCCTTTTTGGAACTTTCCTTTGAAGATTGGCGCCATGTCATGGATGAAAATTTGGATGGCGCGATTCTCTGCTGTCAGAGTATGGCAGAGCAGATGAGAGCACAGGGCAGGAAAGAGTCCCCCTATTCCATTCTGCTGATAACCGGTGGGGCAAAGGCTTTTGCGGACAGCGAAAAGGGGGCGCTTACAGCGTCCACATGGGCATTGCGGGGACTGATGCGACACTTAGCGCTCAATTTGGCGGCAGATAACATCCTGGTAAATCTCCTTACTTATGATAAGGCAGATAAGAAGACTGCACAGGGAAGCAAGATACAAACTTCAGACAGTCCATGCCGGGAAGATTATGAACATCTGGCATCCTGTACACAGTTTTTCTTTGCGGATGACACGGTTAATGTGACAGGGATTACCATGATGAGCGGCGATAAAATGACAATGCTTTAGCATAGAGAGATACAGGAGGAAAACATGGCTGGTTATTATGATTTTACTTCATTTCAGAAATACACGATTGGTTACGGGACGCTGAGGGATATCCGCCGGATTACATATGGCATGGGGGACCGCTATCTGATTCTGCACGATTACCACTGTAATGGAGCCATAAATGAGAGGATTCGTGAAGGACTTGAAAATCCTAAGGCACTTCCCATAGAAGTAACCGCAGATAATATGGTGGGACGTGAAGCAGGATTGATGGACAGTCTGCCGGGAGATGACGAGATGACTCCCGCAGAATTTCAGTTCTGCCAGGTGGAGAATAAGGTATGCTCCCTGCAGGCGGCAGAGGAGATTGGAAAAACAATCTGTGACTATCAACCGGATATCGTCGTTGCTGTGGGCGGAGCGCGATGTCAGGATTTGGTGCGGGCTGCCCTGCACTACACAGACCGCTATAAACGACCGAAGCTGGTTATGTGTCCCACGGTCCTATCTTCCAACGCCAGTGCTACAGGTATGTCTGTCATGTATGACGAGGAGACCGGAGAGATGGCGGATTTCTGGAGCCTTGCATATATGCCGGAGTGTCAGATTGTAGATACTGAGGTTTTGATTGACACCCCGGTCCGCGCGCTGATTGCCGGGATTGGGGACCAGGTCGCTTCCAGTGTCGAAGCGCTCCACACGATAAAAAAGATTGGAGAGTGGGAGAGATGCGACCCACTGTGCATAAGCCACCACGAGGCAGTCCTGCGTGTGCTTAAAGAACATGCGCCCGCCGCAGTCCAGGCGATGGAGGAGAAGAAGGTAACAAAGGAATTTGAGTGGGTGTGTCATGCCCTGACAAGATTTACCGGACCTCAGCTGGCAATCCAGACCGCCTTCTTCGCGCATATCCTGGACGAGGCGCTGATTATGATACCCGAATTGAAAGGAAAGATGCACGGAGAACTGGTGGGCTATGGAATCCTGCCGGAAATGGTTCTCTTCGGGACTCCCGAGGAGATTCCCGCCTGGGTTGATTTCCTTGAGGAAATTGGGATTCCGGTGAATTTAAAAGAACTTGGCATCGAAACGTACGATTACGAAACCATAAAGTCTTACTGCGAGGCGGCATCCGACAAAATCATGGCATCCAGAGCCATCGTTCACTGGTCTGCAGAAGAAATGGCGCACGCTATCATGGCTGCGGACGCAATGGTGAATGCATATCTGGAGAAAAAGCCATTGTAAAGGGATTTCAAAGGAAATGGGGAAAAGGATGGGGAAGAGATGATTAGCAAAAAGGACTATATTCAGGCAGTCAGAAAGAGACCTCTATGTCTCTTTCTCCCGCTGTTTGAGACCAATCTGCTCAAATGGATACCGGATGAGCGGTATCTGAAAATGGAATACCGGGTCATTACGGGGAAAAAATTAAACCTGCATCCACCGGTCACCTTCAATGAGAAAATCCAGTGGCTGAAACTCCATGACAGAAATCCGCTGTACCGGGATTTGACGGATAAATACCGGAACCGGAAATTTGTGGAGAAATATATCGGGGAGAAATATCTTGTTCCTCTCCTTGGTGTCTGGGACAGGGCGGAGCAGATTGACTTTGACAGTCTGCCAAATCGCTTTGCGCTCAAATGTACCCACGGGTATGGAGGAATGGTCCTGTGCCGCGACAAAAAGAGCCTGGATGTTAAAAAAGCACGGGAGAAATTAAACCGCGCGCTGGATACAGACTTTTATCCGAGAGGCAGGGAGTGGGCGTATGGAAACGCGGCACCCAAAATCATCGCGGAACGTTTTATCGATGACGGGGGCGGCGCAAGACCTGCTGATTATAAATTCTTGTGCATGAACGGGAAAGTCCGGTGTGTCTGTATCTCCAGAAGCTTAGGTGATGAAGATGGATGTGTCTCTTTCTTTGATCCCAAGGGAGAGCGCCTGCCTTTTAAGCGGGTGGATTACCCCGATTATCCGAAGGACCAGTCCCTTCCCGCGTCGTTTCAGGAGATGAAGGAAGCGGCAGAGATTTTGGCAAAAGCTTCACAGGCGCCGTTCATCAGGGTGGACTTTTATGAGATGCAAACGAACATTTACTTTTCTGAATTTACCTTTTATCCGTGCGGAGGAACGATGTTTTTGGACCCGCCGGAATATGACAAAGTACTGGGAGAACAACTCGAAATATCTCTCTGAACAGCGGCTCTATCGCCTTATTCAGAGACTCCGGATAATTCATGGAGTGTTATGCATGAATCATCCGGGATACTATTTAGAGGAGTGCTTCCAGTACTTTTTCTTTTAATCCTTTCTGCAAAGCTGCCTGATTCAGCCCCAGACCTCCCTCCACATTTCCTTCCAAAAGGGCAAATTTCCCTTCTGAAGTGATTGCCCAGTCCCAGCAGCACAGGCGCAGTCCGGGCTGCACAAGAGCCGCCGCAAGGGAACAGCTATCTAAAAATATCGTCTGCCCCCGGACGGAGAATGGATAAGTTTCGCCATAGTCTGGAACTTGAAAATACTCGTCTATGGCGCTTAGTGGAACAAACTTTTCTTCGGTCAAGTATTCAAGGGAGATTTCCCGTTTCCACCTCGCTGCCAGCATACGGGCAGCGTCAAAGGACGCATGGCGAATAACAATCCGGCAATAGGTATCATGGGTATAGCGGATATGTTCTTGATAGGCTTCGTATTCAGTCATGGAAAATCCCCCTTTCTTCGATTATGGGAAAGGGCGGCAGCACTTTTTGCTGTCGCCCCTTGATTACCCACCAGCAAGGACAGTCGGGGCTGTCAACGGTGGGCGTAGCCCATTTACTTGCCGTTGACTGGCTCGGCTGGATTTGCTATTTATATTATCATTCTTGTGTTTTTGCTTCTTGTCTGTTGTGCATGATTTGTATTTGATATACAAGAACGGGAATCAGAGAAATCAAAGCAAGCACACCAAAAACAATCGAATGATTTATAACTGCAAATATTGCAAACATAAGCAGTATCAACAACCATGGATTACGCAGATTTCTGTAATAGTTTTCCTTGTCCTCATAGGAAGTATGAAGTTCAAACGGCTTTCCATCATTCTCTTTTTCTACAATCAACAATTCACGGTTGAAGGTTGTAGTGTTGGTCGCAATGCGTCCGCCTTTTTCAGCCCATGGACGCCAACGCACCTTACCGACAGAATAGTTAAGATTGATATTTTTGAAAAATACCTTATAGCCCATATCTTCCAAAAAGAGGGAATAGTCTTTTGCATTCTCTTTCGATTTTTCTCCGATAAATTCTACACAGTATTTTACTTCATTAGGTTTACATTCTTCAAACTCATATAACATTTTCCCCGCTCGAATAAGACGATAGCCCTTCTCCGACATTTTATTCAGCCAATTCGCCTGTGCATTCAACAGACCACCAAAAAAATGATAACATTTTTTTCTCATACTGTACCTCCAATAATTCCACTTGCAACCTCTACAAGTTCATTAAGCCTTACAAGTTCTTTTTTCGCAACTTCTTTTCCCAGTGAGGTAATGATGTATTCTTTTTTTCTACCTTCACAATCTCCGCAAGGCTTAATCCATTTCTTTTCCTGCAAAGAGTTTAGCGCACCATACAAAGTGCCTGCTCCCAATGAAAGCCGCCCACCTGTTTTTTCTTCGATAAATTGCATGACAGCATATCCATGTTTTGGAGCATAGAGAGAAAGTAAAATGTAAAATGTCACTTCTGTAAGCGCACCACCTTTCATATTATCACGCATTGTTTATCCTCCTTGTTACGGTTACTGTAATAAATATATCACTAACCGTAATAGAAGTCAACAGCGTTCAAAGAAATTTGGAAATATGAAAATGAAGCAGCAACATGATATGTACCCCCTTTACTGGACACCCAGTAGAGGGGGTATTATTATGCGGTACACATATGAGTACAAAAGGAAATGTGTAGAACTGTATCGAGAAGGAAAATGGCCAGAAACGCCGGAAGGTGTTAGCGATAAATCCTTTCGGGATAAAGTGAGACTATGGGTAAGAGCAGAGGATAGCCGCGGTCCAGAAGCACTGAAACACAAAAATTTCAACAGGAACTGGACACCAGAAGAACGGCTGGAACTAGTATCCCAAGTAATGTCCGGAAAATCCTGTGTGTCAGTGGCAATCGAGGCCGGTATTCAAGATAGACTATTGTATCAATGGGTTCAAAACTATAAAACAAAGGGGTATAATGGCCTGGTAGAAATGAAAAAAGGTCGTCCAAGTAAAGGGGTACCCCAAATGAAAAAGGAAGAAGCAAGGCCACTGAATGAATCCGAACGAGAAGAATTGATCCGGCTTCGGGCAGAAAACGAGTATATAAAGGCGGAGAATGAAGTTATAAAAAAAGAGCTCGCCTTGAGAGAAGAGAGGCACGCAGCGCAACTCAAGGCGAGAAAGCAGCGATCATCAAAGAGCTGCGTGAAAAAGGATACCAATTGAAATATCTGTTGAAATCTATGCAGATGGCACGGTCTACCTATTATTTTGAGTTGAGCAAGGCCGATCAAGTTGCTGTTCGAAACCATTGCTTGGCAGATGAAATCAAAGACATTTTCTCACAGCATAAAGGCCGCTACGGTGTGCGAAGAGTATATCAGGAACTGATAAAGCGCGGCCACAAGGTCAATCATAAGCGGGTACAACGGCTTATGCACACTATGGGGTTGGCAGGAAAACGCCCAAAGGAAAAGTATCATTCCTACAAGGGCGAGGTCGGCAAGGTTGCTGAGAATATCCTTGACCGGGATTTCAGCACGACAGCTCCTATGCAAAAATGGACTACCGATGTATCTCAGTTCGGTTTTTCGTGGGGGAAGTGTTATCTCTCTCCTATACTCGACATGAACACAAACGAAATCATTTCTTATGATTTATCTCAAAGTGCCAATATGGAACAGATCCAGAGAATGTTGGCCGGCGCCTTTACGAAGTTTCCCTCTGTAGATGGCCTGATCTTTCACTCTGATCAAGGGTGGCAGTACCAGCACGTGTACTTCAGGCAGGCACTTAAAGATCACAAAATCATTCAATCCATGTCAAGGAAGGGCAACTGTTACGACAATTGCATCATGGAGACCTTCTTTGGACGGATGAAAAACGAGATGTTCTACGGGCATGAAAAAGAGTATTCCTCTTTTGAAACATTTGCCAAGGCTGTTGACGGCTACATAAATTACTACAACAACGAAAGAATCCAAGAGAAAACAAAATGGATGCCTCCTACAAAATTCAGAGAGGCATCCATGTGCACCTAATTCAATTTTTTATGTGTCCAGAATTCTGGGTACATATCAATGAGACGCCGCGCTTATTTTTCGATGGGTGCGTATCAGCCTTCCAAACTTTCCAATTCCGCGCGCAGAGCGGCAAGCGTCTCCGCTTTCCGCTCCGGCGCGCCGTGGCCCGGCACATACAGCTTGAACTCCATTGCTTCCACCGACGCAAGGTAACGCTTCAGCCGTGCTTTATCATAACCGCCGTCAAGGCTGTAAAAATCCCCGCAGTCCGCATCCCCGGCAAATAAAATCCCCTGTTCCGGCACATGCACCAGAACGCAATCTCTTTCATGGGGCGCTTCGGTTTGCAGCAGCACACAGTGTACACCGCCCAAATCAATGGACAGGCGTCCATGAAACACAAGGCCGGCCGGTACGACGCTGATTTCTTTCCTGTCGGGATATTCGGCACGGATATGCTTGTCACAGAATTCAATTTCTTCACCCGTCCGCAGGCGTTCCCGCATGGCTTCTTCGCTCCACTTCCAGCGTGAAGCCCTGCATAGCATTTCGTTCGTGGCCTCGCACGCGATGGCCGCGCCGCCCACCGCATGAAGGCCAAACGTATGGTCCCAATGCCAGTGGGTCAGCACCGTAAAATCCGGCCGCCGAAGCTCCGCGGCGTCCAGCGCCGCATAAAATTTTTCCACATGACGGCGGGAATTTCCCGCATCCACGGCAAGGGAGTACCGCTCTCCCCGGATATACCCCAGCACAGGACGATCCGCCGGTTCTTCATGCGGCAAATAAAATACCCGCTCCGTAAGCTGCCGCAGACCTCTATTCACACTGCATCACCCCAAAACCTCCCGGGCGATATCCACAGACTGTTTCGCGTCTTTTGCATAGTAATCTGCGCCGATGTGCATTGCATATTCCGGTGTAAGCACCGCGCCGCCCACCATCACCCGGCAGGAAAGCCCGGCCCTGCGCAGCGCACAGATGGTTTCTTCCATACTGCCCAGCGTGGTAGTCATCAGCGCACTGAGGCCCACCAATCGTACGCCATGCTCCTGCGCTGCTTTTACCACGGTTTCCGCAGGCACGTCGCGCCCCAAATCAATGACATGGAATCCATAGTTTTCCAGCACGGTTTTGACGATATTTTTGCCGATATCGTGGATATCGCCTTCACCGCAGGCATGGAAGAGCAGCTGGACGAAGTGGAAGAGGGCAAGCTGGATTGGCACAAGGTGCTCTCCGACTTCTACGGCCCGTTTGAAAAGACGCTGGAAAACGCGGAATCCAAGATTGAGAAGGTCGAAATCAAGGACGAGGTTTCGGATGTGCCGTGCGACAAGTGCGGCGCGATGATGGTCTACAAACTGGGGCGTTACGGGCGTTTTCTGGCCTGTCCGAACTTCCCGGAATGCCGCAACACGAAAGCGATTCAGATTGAGATTGACGCGCCGTGCCCGAAATGCGGCGGCAAGCTTTTGCAGAAGACCTCGCGCAAGGGACGCAAGTTCTACGGCTGCGAGCGCTATCCGGAGTGCGATTTCGTCTCGTGGGACCGGCCGGTCAACGAAAAGTGCCCGGTCTGCGGCTCCGTGGTGGGGGTCAAGCGCTCCGCGAAGC
>OGQQ01000502.1_pt1 | contig 38197 bp, 37 predicted proteins | sample 1553281 | NCBI WGS metagenome assembly OGQQ01 (sample SAMEA2579937, study PRJEB22360) | human gut metagenome | biome: human gut; feature: human-associated habitat; material: faeces | place: Denmark | collected 2008/2010 | reverse complement strand
CCAGTGCTTGGCAGCATGCTGGTGCGATGATGTTGATAGAATTTACGGAATCCGCTGCAGCGGATAGGATAATTAAGATATATCTTATAGGGGATGTCCAAGCGAGCATCCCCCCTTAACGGTTTAGTTATAGATGAAACTCCCTGTAAAGAGAGTCAAGAAAATCCGGGTCTTCGGTTGCACGTGCAATCTCATCTGCCCGGTTTGCCTTGATGAGCAGGGAATACAGATGGTTTAACCGTTCCTGTCCTTCAGACCGTCCACGGGCTAAACCTTGCTCTAATCCCTCTTCCCTTGCTTTATTCTGTTCTAAAATACGCTCTTCCCAAGCCTGCATATATTTCACCCCGATTTCTTCGCTGGATTTGATAGCCTGTATCCGTCTCTGTATATCGTGGATTTTTTCGCTTGCGCAGCGTTCGCTCACAGCTTCGTTGGTGTGTTCCATGTATTTCAGAAGTTCAATGAGTTCCGGGTTTACATCCTGGTTGTTGGTGCTGTGGGTGTTCAAAAAAATCCGTGTCGCCTTATCTTTGAGAGTCAGCCCCGGAACCTCGTCGCATGTGGGATGGAAAGTATAGCAGTAGAGTCCGTGTCCGAATAAATCAAAAGGTGCAATGAGGATAATGTAAATTTCACTCAATCGGTTAAAGTCCACCTCGCCGGGCGGCAGCAGCCTGCAGTCGATGAGCGACTGATAGTATCGGCTCCGCATGGGGAGATTTTTTGTATCTTCCTGCTGTACTTCGGTATCATAAACGGTTCCGTCCGAATCCCTCGCCCAGACATCCAGCTTTATAAAACGGTTTAACGGTGAGGTGCGCTGCTCTTTCTCGGTCTGGGGAGGGTGCTTAAGACAGATATCCTTACCGAGAATGATTTCCAGTACGTTCTGCATGATGACTGGGTCTTCCATAGCCTCAGCAAACAAAAAACGGTCTAACAGGTTTAAATCCTGCAATGATTTTTTTGTAAGATTCATATGTAGTTGTCTCCTTTCATTATAGGAAAAAAGGAAGGTGATTACAATAACTTTCCTCTGGAAATACGCCAGTGCTTGGCAGCATGCTGGTGCGATGATGTTGATAGAATTTACGGAATCCGCCGCAGCGGATAGGATAATTAAGATATATCTTATAAACGTACCCTCTCCGGAAAGGGTATTCTTACCTTAACACGTTGGGAGAAGAATGGCAAGATACGTTTTGTAGCAAAGAGAGGGTGATGTGCTTTATGAAAGACAAAAAAACAGGAGAACCCCACATATAAGGGGAATATCTCCTGTTTTTCCAGCCTGATTTTACACGCCCACGATTGTCCCGGCTTTTTTCAGTGCTCGGCGGTAGATGAGATAGAAGAACAGCCAAATCCCTACAGCCAGCCCAGTGAGCTTTGAAACATTCGCAAGTTCCATTTTGGTGAAGACTCCGTCATTTGTCACACTCATAAAGACGGCGTACAGGATGGCGAGCAGGCAGCCGGCGACAACAGGGTAGGCGAACAGTTTTGCCAGCTGCTTTTTCAGAACCGCTTTGCGGTAGCTGCGGGAGGCGCCCAGTTTTTTCAGACTTTCAAAGAGTTCCCGGTTATCCGTGGCAATGGAAATGCTGCGGACATAGGCGATGATGGTGACTGCCGAGAGCGCGATGATGAAAATATACAGGCAGAGTATGACATAGACGGAGATACCCTGCAGGTAATTCTGCTGCAAAAGGATTTGGATATAGGGTTCATATTTCCAGTCTGCCACCATGAGAGTGTCTATATCCGGGATAAATCCGTCTCCCGTATACCCATAAGTCTCGCCTTTTTCCTGTAAGAGTTTTTCTTCCCAGGCATCGTAGAGCGCCATATGGTCAGAAAGCTCTCCGGCATGGGAGATGTAGGCGTTTGCCAGAGCCTCAGCGAAAGGATAGGAAGCTTCATAGTCTTTGACGTCAAAGGAGATGAGAGACTCCTTGTATGTGTCGCTTAACGAGGCAGTCATCACCGCGTAATCTTCATCGGAAAGCAAATACAGATAAGGGTCGGACGTCTGAGCGAGGGAAGTATATGCCGCGGTACCTTCATATTGGAGCGGATAGGTCTCTTCTGTGTCCGGGTTGAAAGCGGCATAGAGTCCGTCTTCCCCTTCCCAGAAATTTCCGGTGCTTCCGGCAGCGACTACGGTCTTATAACCGCCTGCATTTACGGTGATTTCCTGCCCTGTAATCTGATTGTATACAGAGACGGGGAGAAAAAGGGCGAGCTTCCCTTCGGGTGAATCCACGATATTATATTTTCCGTCATCCGTCAAATCCTTATGTTTTCTGGAAATCACCAGATTTGCCGCTTCTGTTTCTGCAAAATTTTCAATTTCCATGTCATACTCATCCGCCAGCGCATAAATTTCCTCGGAAGAGAACTGGTCTTCTTCTGCGGGCGTATGGAAGGTATAGGCGCTCTGGGCGCCGGGGGCTTCCAGAAAAGAGATATCGCTGTAGAGCATACTGTAAAATACGGCAAAGATGCTGGTGAACAAAAGCAGGGCGATGACGCACATATTTTTGGCCGTGGATTTTGCCGTAAAGCGCATCATGCTGATGGATACCAGATTTTTATAGTATTTTCCTCTGTTTTTCCCAGCCCGCGCCTGTGCTACAATTCCCAGCATGACAAGGTAAATACCGGCAAGGGTCAGAAGATAAAAGGCATTGATAAAGGAAGGCATCCGAAATCCGAGCACACGGGCGCTTAAAAAAGGCAGGAACATGGCAATCACCAGTCCGGCTATGACAAAGACGATGCCGACTTTTCCGGTCCAGGAGGGAATCAGCTTCACCATCTCGGTCTTATGGCTGGTGCGCAGGATATCCATGACGTCACTGCGTTTCACAAACCGCATGCCATAGCAGAATAAAAGCAGCGTCAGGATGACGGCAAAACCGACTCCTAAGAAAAATCCCTTAAAGCCGAAACGGTATGGGGTATCCCCCGTGGAGATTAAAAAGGTTTCAAATAATTTCCAAATCAGAAAGGACACCGGCATGGATAGAATGAGCCCGACAGCGGAAGACACAGCGGCGATGGACCCGAGCTCCCGAAACAAAAGGGGATTCAGCTGCTTTTTGGAGGTCCCCAGCGCCAGGAAGATACCATATTCCCGGCTTTTATAGCGGAAGAACAGACCGGAGGCATAGAGGGTGAAAATGGTACATCCGGCTGTCGTCACGGCAATCAAAAGGGTGGCAAGCTTCCGCGTATCTCCGCCCTGGGGCAGGAAATCCTGCACAGTGGGGCTTAGATACATCAGAGCCAGAGAGGTGAGCAGAAGCACGGATAAAAAGATACAAAATCCAAGTATCAGATATTGTCCTCTGTTTTTTGTGCGGAGTTTGGCAAATAATTTATGCAAGGTCATCTTCTGTGTCACCTCCTAATACTCTCAAGACATCCAGCAGTTCATCCATAAACTCTTTGCGGGAGGATGTCCGCACAAGCTCTTCATAGATTCTTCCGTCTTTTAAAACAATGACCCGGTCACAGAAGGACGCGGCGTAACTGTCGTGGGTCACCATAAAGACGGTGGCATCCATTTCTTCTTTTGCCTGCAGAAATGCCTGGATGACCGCCTGGCAGGATTTGCTGTCCAGGTTTCCCGTGGGTTCATCGGCGAGGATGATGTAGGGATGATTCATGAGGGCGCGCGCTACAGCGGTGCGCTGCTTCTCTCCGCCGGAAATCTCAGCGGGATATTTTTCCATGATATTTTCAATGCCGAAAGAGACACACAGATGTCTCGCTTTCGCCTCCATCTGGGGTACCGGGGCTTTGGAGATAATCTGCGGCAGACAGATATTTTCAAACACAGTCAGCCCGTCTAATAGCATGAAATCCTGGAATACAAATCCTAAATTTTTGTTGCGCACAGCCGAGAGCCGCTGCTCGTTTAATCCGGACAGGTTCCGGCCGTTTAAAAGAATCTCTCCGTCATCGTGGGGAATGAAGCAGGAGATACAGTTCAAAAGTGTGGTCTTTCCACTCCCCGAAGGTCCCATGACAGCGACAAATTCCTTTTTCTTTACCTCAAATGAAACATCCTTTAAGACCGGGTATGTCTGACTTCCGGTCCGGTAGCTCTTACTTAAATGATTGACTTTCAGCATGTTTTTATGTCCTCCTTGAATATTAGGAAAGTTCTATGTATCAAGTATAAAAAAATCGCAGCCGGAAAAAAACAGGCTGAAATGTCAAGTTTGGAAGAGATTTTGTAAAGTTTTGCAAAGACGCCGGGACATAGCGGGGTATAAGGCTGCCGGAAGGCGGCGGGATGGTAGGATTACCGGGGAGGTCAGGTCTGTCTTGTCAAACGGCGTGCAGGTGTGATAGGCTTAAAAGGAGATTGAGAGGAAAGCAGGAGTTTTTCTATGTTTGAGACATTCTGGAATACATTTGGCACCATCCTTTATTTTATACAGGGATACTTCTTTTACCGGGTCATCTGCGGATTTTTAGAAGCCCGGTCAAACCGGGTCATAAAAGGGATATCCTATGTGCTGGGGACTCTGACATCCACGGTGGTCATCTTTCCCCAGGACCCGGTCAATATCACGCTGACACTGGCAATATTTTTGGCGATGCTAGCAATCGGATTCCGGGAGCGTCCGCTTGTATTGTTCTCCGCGGTTTTGATGTTCTTCCCAATGATTGCAGCGCTGAATTTTCTTGTGTTTGATATGATGGGGAGGCTGGTCATCTTACCGTTGGCGGACGGCTCTGATGAGATAAATACCATGCTGTCCAATTTGTCTATCCTTATCACAGTCGCGTTTTGGTCTGGTTTTTGCAAAATCCTGGGTACAAGGGCGGCGGGAATTGTAAAAACGCTGTATAACAAAGCATGGATTCTGCTGGATGTTGTCTGCGCCGCGTCCTTTTGTTCCGTCTTGCTGTTCGTCTATTATACGCCGGCACAGACGTGGAAGGTGTGGATTGGCATGGCGGCGTGCGTGGGGACAAATATCGGCAGTATCTGGCTGGTATTTTACATGGCGAAAAGTATCCGCGCCGATATGGAAGGAAAGAATTTAAAACTGCAGAGGGACTACTACAGGCAGATAGAAGAAAATCAGCTCATGCTGCGCAGATTTAAGCATGATGTGAACAATCATTTTCTCGTGGTTTCAGGGCTTCTGGAAGAGGGGAAGACAGAAGAGGCGAAGGCATACTTTTCCAAATTGGCGGGACAGATTCAGACAAAGGGGCGCATCTTTTGCAGGGACAGCATTGTCAATGCCGTGTTAAATGCCAAATATGAGGAGGCAGAGGCAGACGGAACCTGCTGTACCTATCAGATTGACATTGATGAGCTGACCTTTGTGGACAGCTTAGACATCTGTACCATTTTTGCCAACACGCTGGATAATGCGCTGGAAGCCTGCCGGAACATACCGGATTTAAAGAAACGCCGGATAGTCGCAAGGGCAAGGTGTACGGAGAACGGGTATTTCAGTTATGAGATACAGAACAGCATGGCAGGGGAAGTGCGGGAGAAAAACGGAAGATTTTTTACCACCAAGGCAGAAAAACATTCTCACGGGTATGGTATTTCCAATATCCGAGCAGCGGTGGAACGCTACCGTGGGACCTTGGATATCCGCTATGACAAGGAAGAGTTTGACGTGACCATCTTTATCGCGGCGCGCGCGGAATGGACGCCGGAGCGGGCAGTGTAAGGGCGGAATATTCAGCAGAAAAAAGCGGGAAAACATTTGACCTGGAGTGCACTCCAGATGCTATAGTATTACAAGAACAGGGAGAAGGTGCCATATGGAGTTACAGGAAATCTTAGAAAAAGTAAAGACAGGAGAGCTCTCCGTGAAAGAAGCGGAACTGCATCTGCGGAGGGAACCTTTTGAAGAGTTGGGATATGCCAAGCTGGATACGCACAGGAAGGTGCGCTCCGGATTTGCGGAGGTCGTGTTCTGCAGCGGAAAAGCGGACGAACATCTTCTGCATATTTATCAGAAATTATACGAGGAGGAAGGGGAGGTCTTCGGGACCCGCGCGAATGAAGCCCAGTATGAGCTGGTGAAGACGGTGATACCCGATATCGAATACGATAAGATTTCCCGTATCCTCAAGCTGGAGAAAAAGGGAAAGAAACGGATTGGTAAGATTGCGGTCTGCACGGCGGGCACGGCGGACATTCCCGTGGCGGAGGAAGCGGCGCAGACGGCGGAGTACTTTGGAAGCAATGTGGAGCGGATTTACGATATCGGCGTCAGCGGCATACACCGGTTGATGTCCAGGCTGGAGACCATCCAGAGCGCTAACTGCGTGGTGGCAGTGGCCGGGATGGAGGGAGCGCTGGCGAGCGTTCTTGGCGGGCTGGTGGACAAACCGGTCATCGCGGTACCCACTTCTGTGGGATACGGGGCAAATTTAAACGGGCTGTCGGCGCTGCTGACAATGATAAACTCCTGTGCCAATGGGATTGCGGTGGTGAACATCGACAATGGCTACGGCGCGGGGTATATCGCGACACAGATTAACAGACTGGGGGCAGAATAATTGGAACAGAAGTTATATTTGGAATGTTACGCCGGAATCAGCGGCGATATGATGGTGGCGGCGCTTTTGGATTTGGGCGCGGACGAGAGCGTATTGAGAAAAGCACTTGAAAGCCTCTCTGTGGACGGGTTTGACATCCGTATCAGCCGGGTAAAAAAGTCGGGCATTGATGCCTGCGATTTTGCTGTGGTGCTGGATGAGGCTCATGAAAATCATGACCATGATATGGAATACCTGTACGGGCACACCCATGAACATGGGGAAGAGCACAACCACAGCCACCCGCACAGTCATGAAGAGGAAGACCATCATGAGCACGGGCATGGGCATCACGATGACGCCGCGCACACTCATCATGAACATGAGGGGCATGAAGGACACGGCGGACACAGCCATGTGCATCCCCATACCCACCGGAGACTTCAGGATGTGCTCTATATCTTAGAACAGGCAAAGCTTACGGAACGGGCAAGAAGATACGCAAAGCGGATTTTTGAGATACTCGCGGAGGCGGAGGCAAAGGCGCACGGTACAGACAAAGAGCAGGTGCATTTCCACGAAGTGGGGGCTGTGGACTCCATCGTGGATATCACGGCTGTGGCAGTCTGCATGGACAACCTGGGAATCACAGAGACGATTATCCCGGTACTCTATGAGGGGACAGGATTTGTCCGCTGCCAGCACGGAATGATGACGATTCCGGTGCCTGCGGTGGCGGCAACGGCAGAAGCGCATCATCTTCCCTTACATATCACAGAGCGCAAAGGAGAACTGGTGACGCCCACGGGAGCAGCGATTGCCGCGGCATTTCGCACGTCGGGCAGTCTTCCGCAGCGTTTTTCAATAAAGAAAACCGGCATCGGGGCAGGAAAGCGCAGCTATGAATATCCCAGCCTTCTGCGCGCTATGCTCATTGAAGAACTTGAAACGACTAAGGAGGATGTGGTCTATAAGCTGGAGAGCAATATTGATGACTGCACTGGGGAAGCGCTGGGCTATGTGATGGAGCGTTTGTTCGAGGCAGGCGCCAGGGATGTGCACTATATTCCGGTGTACATGAAGAAAAACCGTCCGGCTTATGAATTGTGCGTCATCTGTATGGAGGAGGATATCCCCCGTTTGGAGGAAATCATTTTTGCGGAGACCACGACCATCGGTATCCGCCGTCAGAAGATGGAGCGCACGGTGCTCAAAAGAGAGAAGAAGGAGATAGAGACCCCTCTTGGAAAGGCGAACATCAAGCTCTGCAAGGTGGAGACAGAAGGCGGAGGATTTTACCGCGCCTATCCGGAGTACGAGAGTGTGGCGGCTCTCTGCAGAGAGCACGGCAAGTCCTACCAGGAAGTCTACCAGATGATTGTGAGGGCATATCATGAAAATCAGTGAGAGCACGTACGAGGAGAAAAAGCGCCTTCTGCTTAAGAAAATGGAGGAATATGCCGGGGAAGAGATGGTAGTCGCTTTTTCCGGCGGGGTGGACAGCAGTCTCCTCTTGAAGCTTGCCTGTGAAGCGGCAGAGAGAAGGCGGTCTAAGAGCGGTAAAGAGAAAGAAACTGGAGGAACGGCGAAGGGAAAGAGACTTCAGGGAGCGGTTTACGCGGTGACCGTTCATTCCAGACTTCACCCGGCCGAGGATTTGGCGATTGCCGCGAAAGTGGCTAAGGAAACGGGGGCAGTGCACCGGGTCATTGAGGCGGACGAACTGAAGGAAGCGCAGATTTGTGACAATCCCAAAGACCGCTGTTACCGGTGTAAAAAATATCTCTTCGGAAAGATACAGCAGATGGCAGAAGAACTGGGAATTTCGCGTATCCTGGAGGGCACCAACGAGGATGACCTGCATGTGTACCGTCCGGGAATCCGCGCGGTGCGGGAACTGGGAATCCTAAGTCCTCTGGCGGAGTGCAAAATGACGAAAGCGGAGGTCAGGTGTCTGGCCAAGGAGTACGGCATCTCAGTGGCAAAGCGCCCGGCAGGTCCCTGCCTTGCCACACGTTTTCCCTATGGCACCAGACTGACTTATGAGAAGATAGCGGCTGTGGACAAGGGGGAACAGTTTATAAAATCTTTGGGATTTGAGAATGTGAGGTTGCGCGTACACGGTGAGCTTGCGAGGATTGAAGTGGCGGAAACGGATTTGGAACGTCTGCTTTTTGTGAAAAAAGATGTGATATCGTTTCTTAAGAAACTTGGTTTTGCGTATGTGACGTTGGATTTGGAAGGCTTTCGCTCCGGCAGTATGGATGTGGGGCTGCAGGGCGAAGCGCAGAAAGGAGTGAAGACGGATGACCATTGCGGAAGTGAGCAAAAAATATGATATCTCAGCGGATACTCTGCGGTATTATGAGCGGATTGGACTGATTCCTCCGGTGCCGAGAAACAAAAGCGGAATCCGGGACTATGATGAGGTCTCCTGCGGCTGGGTGGAGATGATGAAGTGTTTCCGCGCCGCGGGGGTGCAGATTGAGGCATTGATTGAATATGTAGATTTATTCCAGCAGGGTGATGCGACAGTGCAGGCGCGCAAGGAGATTCTGATTGAGCAGCGCAGCCAGTTGAAAGAGCGAATCGCGCAGATGGAAGCCTCGCTTAAGCGCCTGAACGCAAAGATAGAAAAATACGAGGATATGCGCCGGGTGGAAGAACATTTGCGGAGTATGGGGACCAAACATACAGAGGAAAGATAGGGCAGTAAAGAATATCCGGATTTCCTTTGGATGCCTGCATTTTATAAAGTCTGCCCCACCGGGAAAACCGGAGGGGCAGAGGTAAGAGGTGCTTGCTTTATCTTATTCATTTTCTGAAATCGGCTTGCTTTCCATTTCGGTTTCGTCAGGCATTTCCGTAATAAAATCTAAGACAGAAAAAAAAGTATGTATGTCTGACTCTGAATAATGCTTTTCTAAATAATAAATCAGACGCTGTATATCAGTGATATCGAATAAAACATGGCTTTGAGTAAGCTGACGTCCTTTTTGTGTTACAAATAAAAGGGCGTTTTTTTTATTTTCAAGGGATTTTGCTCTTTGTACGAGTCCCTTCTTTTCCAGCCGATTGATTGCCTGGGTAATCGCGCTTTTTGAACAAGCACGGTCTTTTGCCAGTTCAGTGATTGTAATTCCCGGATATCTCTCTATATCTAAAACCAGATGAGCTTCTACAGGAGTGTAGCTTTCACCCGTTCCATAATCATGGACGGTCTGAAGAGTGTTCCTTGTCATGAAATTGTATTTATGAAAAATATTTGAAAAATGCAGCAATTCTTCATCGTTCCATCTGGAATCTTTCATAGGTTCGGCCTCCTAAACAATTGTCTTTCCTTAGTATATCGAAGTCTTGTAAAAGTTTCAAGAAGGATAAAAGTTAATGACATTAATTAAAAATACATTGCATTTTAATAGTATGCGTGGTATATTTAATAAAAATATAGTTAATTGCATTAACTAAAAGGAAGGAGAGAGGAAAATGAAATATGATTTTAATGCCGTAATCAATCGAAGAAACACAAACTGCACGAAATATGATTGTGTGAAATTGCTGCATCCCGACGTGCCTGAGGGATATATCCCGATGTGGGTCGCGGATATGGATTTTGCCTGTCCGCCCGAAGTGATACAGGCGCTGCGAACACGTTTGGAACATCCCATATTAGGCTACACGAATTTAATGTCAGATTCGTATCGCAGCGCGCTGGATAGGTGGATGCTGAAACGGCATAATTGGGATTCAAGCGGACAGAGACTGGTGCTGAGTTTCGGTGTGCTGCACGCGATTTTGCATTGTATCGAACTGCTCACAGAGCCGGGAGATAAGGTTGTATTACAGACACCTATTTATTCGCCCTTTTTAACTCAGATTAAAAATGCGAACCGCACGGAGATATTGAATCCTCTCATCTGTCGTGATGGGTATTATACGATTGATTATGAAGATTTGGAAGAAAAGGCGAAAGACCCGCGCGTGAAAATGTTGCTTTTCTGCAGTCCCCATAATCCCACGGGGCGAGTTTGGAAAGAAGAAGAATTAAGGCGTGTCGCGGATATATGTCTGAAAAATGACATGTGGATTGTTGTAGATGAGATTCATCATGACTTGGTGCGAATGAATCAGAAAGCAGTTTCTCTGGCATCGCTTTATCCTGGCTGTGAGCGAATTATTACTTGCACATCTCCCAGCAAAACATTCAATTTGGCGGGAAATATATCCGCGAACCTGTTTGTTCCCACAGAAGAATTGGAACAAAAATATTATGAACGATTCCAAGACCCGATTCCCTGTCTGGCGACAGTGGCAACGGAAGCGGCATATACCCTCTGTGAACAATGGGTAGATGAATTAAGGCAATATTTAGACCAGAATTTTTCTTTTATGGAAATGTTTCTAAAAGACAATTTGCCTGAAGCAAAAATGCAAATCCCGGAAGGAACTTATCTGGCATGGGTTGATTTTTCGGGATTGGGGCTTTCAGATGATGAAATTAAGAGCCGGATTATCCAAAAGGCGGGAGTGATTATAGAGGCTGGAAATGAATTTGTGGCAAACGGAGACGGATATATGCGATTTAATCTCGCGTGTCCGAGAAGCGTATTAGAGGAGGCTTTGCAGCGGGTTGCACAGGTGTTAAAGGAGGAATAAAAAATGAATGAAAAAAAGTACGGACTGTTTTCTTTGTCAAATATGTGTATTGGCGGCGCCATAGGAGCAGGCGTATTTGCGCTTGTCGGCGCGGGAATTGGAATAACCGGACGTTCTGCTGCCTTTGCGATGGTACTAGGAACGATAATGTATGCATTTACATATATACCAATCCTCTTTTTGTCTGCCGCTATTCCATTGCAGGGCGGCAGTTATTCCCAGTCAGCTATTTTGCTGCCTAAAATATTGGTGGGAATTAACGCCATTACTTTGGTCATACCATTTCTGACTATGTCCATGATGGGAATTTCCATGGCGGATTATGTTGTGCAGATGATTCCGGGGATTTCTCGTTTTCATACTCTAATCGCGGCAGTTTTACTCAGCCTCTTTTTTATTGCTAATATGCTGGGAGACACCATGGTATCACGTATTCAGAATGTTTTGACTGTAACAATGCTTATTGCGCTTGCGTGTTATATTATTATAGGGATGTTTCACTTAGAAAGGGGGGCATTTGATTTTCAGTCGTCTTCTTTTATGATAAATGGGATTGGCGGTTTCATCTCAGCGGTGGCACTTTTTAGTATGGCAGGAAGCGGACCTGAAGCAGCGATTCAGTATACAAGGATAACGAAAAATCCGAGAAAAAATGTACCTCTTGCAATGATTATCTCAGTTGTCACAATTTCAGTTGTGTATTTTTTGATTTGTATTGTAGCAGGAGGGGTGCTCCCTGTTGAAGAAGTAGCCGGACAATCGTTGGGGATAACAGCAAAAGCGTTTCTTCCGCTGCCTTTATATCTGTTTTTTATGATAGGAGGCGCTATCTTTGCTCTTGCGACAAGCCTTAACAATACCATTGCATCTATAAAGTACCCGATTATTGAAGCGACGAATGACGGATGGTTCCCCGGCTTTATGGGAAAAACTAACAAACATGGCGTACCGCTGGGGCTTTTTGGAATCGCATATGCTGTTTCTATGTTTACAATCTTGACAGGAGTCTCTCTTGCTAATATTGCAAATTTTATGCTGGCAGGAGCTTATATTTTGGGGCTGCTGAATATTGTATATCAATATCGTCTCCCGAAAAAATTCCCGGTGGAGTGGAAAAATTCTACATACCATGTGCCAAACGCTGTGTTTTATACGTTTAATACACTTAGTCTGATTGTGTCTGTTTACTTTGCGTATACAAATTTAATTAGTCTGACAGCGCCTCTGATGATAGGAAATATCGTTTTTGTTGTTCTTTGTTTTTTGTACAGTTATTACCGGATAAAGAGCAACAAAGTTGATATGGAGTATCTGAATCACATGGAATAATTCTAAATTTTCCGGCATGATGTCTGCAGTGAATCATGCCGGAAAATTTTTGTCGTCGACTTTCTTTTTTTGCTTCCGCAGGAGGAAGAGTGCCAGCACGGTCACTGCCGCCTCGGAAAAGGGCATAGTAAGCCAGATTCCGGTCATGCCCCAGAGTGCGGAAAAGCACAGGGACACAGGAATGATGAGCAGAAATCCGCGCAGGGATGAGAGGAGGAACGCCCATCCCGGCTGTTCCGCACAGGTCAAAAAGGTGGCGGAACAGATATTGATTCCCACGAAGAAAAAGGCAGGAAAATAGAGCATCATGCCGTCTGCTGCGATGGTGTGCAAAAGCGCGTTGTGGTCCCGGTTGAACAACTCCGTGATGGGGTCCCGCCAGAACGCAATGACAATGTAGGAGACCGCCGCGAAGAGAAGCGATACAAAAAAGGCGAGCAGCAGGACGCGGTGAGGCTCCTTTTGTTTTCCGGCTCCGAAGTATCTGCCAAGGAGAGGCTGGATACCCTGGGAGACTCCGGTGAATACAGAGACCAGCACCAGAGCGATATTCGCTACGATGCCATAGGCGGCGACACCTAAATTTCCGCTCAGATTCAGAATGAGGAAATTGAAAACAATGATGACGATGCCTGACGACACCTCCGTGATGAGAGAGGAGACGCCGAGGGCGCTGATATCGGCAATCTGCTTCGGGCGGGGAAAGGCGCGGGTGAGCCGGAAATGGTGTTTCTTGCGGAGAAAGTGCGCGGACTGCACGAGCATACTGATGACCGGGGCAACCCCTGTGGCGAGGGCAGCTCCGGTCATTCCCATATTCAGCGGGAACACAAACACATAGTCCAGGATGATATTGGAGAAGCTTCCGATGAGCATCCCCGCCATGGCAAGCCTGGGGGCACTGTCGTTTCTTAAGAAACTCAGCAGCAGGTTGTTGTACAGAAACATGGGCGCAAAGAGCAGAAGAATCCGCAGATACCCCTTTGTGAGCGGTAAAATGTCGGCATCCGCCCCCAGGATGCGGGCAAGAGGTCCGCAGAAAAACAGCCCTATCACAAAGAAAAACACAGCGGCTATGGTAGCATAGCAGAAAGCGTGTGTAAATATCGTATTTCTCGTCTTTGGATTGGCGGTGTGAAAGAGGAGGGAATAGCGGGTAGCGCCGCCCATTCCAATCATGAGTCCCGTACCGTTCATGAAGCTGTACACCGGGATAGCGAGATTGAGTGCGGTCAGTCCGTCCGCGCCCACACCTCTGGCGATGAAAAAGGTGTCTGCCAGAATATAGCAGGACAGGCCAATCATACCGAATACATTGGCGGATACATATTTAAAAAAGTTGGGGACGAGTGTTCTTTCTTCCATGGTGATTCCTCTTTTCTATATAAAATGAACAAAGCGGGCAAGCCTGCTTTCTAAACATTTCCGCCGAGCGCGGTCGCTTTAGCGGCAAATTTACGCTTAAACAAGAAAAAACATCCGTTTTCCCATACCTTCAAAGGCCTACGGTATGGAAGACGAATGTGTTGATTCTCACCCGGCGGTGATTTCCTGTTTGCTGTTGTATGTTTCTTCGCTGTTCTCAGTCCAGATTATCATAAAATATATCAGAAATCAAACCTTTTTTTCAAAGGGGATTCGGTGTAAGATAAGTAAGTAACGGCTGCGGCAGGAGGAATGCCGGAGGAAGAATTTGACCGTGAAAGGGAGAGTGGAGATATGAATAAGAAGGAAGTACTGGAGATACGCAAGCAGTTCACCCCGGCAAACTGTGCCATCACAAGGATTTGCGGCTGCTATGTGGACCATGAGAAGAATAAGAAGATGGAATCAAAGGACGCGTTTCTTTCCCTGCCGGAGGAGGAAGCGTTCAAATATTTTGATATTTTCAAAAAGACCCTGTCCGGGACGATGGGGAAGAATATGCTGAATATGGAATTTCCGCTGGACGCGGAGATGCCGGGAGGCACCCAGGAGTTTCTCTTGAAACTGCGCGGCAGTAAGCTGGAAGATGACATGCTTCTGGAAGAATTTTACGATAAGATTATCGAAAGCTACATATATGAAGAAAACTATTATATTATCCTGATTCATGCCATGTACGACATTCCGGGGAAAGCTTCGGACGGCATGGAGATGTTTGACGCTTCGGACGAAGTGTATGAGTATCTGATGTGCAGTATCTGTCCGGTATCGCTGTCCAAGGCGGGACTGTCCTACAACGCGGAGGATAACCGTATCGGGGAGCGCGTCCGAGACTGGGTGGTGGATATGCCGGACAAGGGATTCCTCTTCCCTGCATTTACAGACCGCAGTACGGACCTTCACGGTGTACTCTATTATACGAAGAAGTCAGAAGAACTTCAGCCGGAGATGATTGAGCAGGTGTTGGGAGCGAAGATGCCGATGTCCGCAGATACCCAGAAAGAGACATTCCAGATGATTATCGAGGATACCCTGGGCGAGGACGGGGATTATGAGACGGTGCGCAGCATCCACGAGAATCTCCACGAACTGATAGAGGAGCACAAGGAAGAGCCGGAGCCTTTGAGCTTGGATAAGACGGATGTGAAGAAGATTTTTGAAAAAAGCGGAGTCCCCTCTGACAAGATGGAAGAGTTCGAGAAGAACTACGAGGAAAACGCGGGGGAAAAGACGTCCCTATTGGCGGCAAATATCGCGGAGACACGGAAGTTCAATATCGAGACACCGGATATTGTTATCAAAGTGAACCCGGAGCGGGCGGATTTGATTGAGACAAGGGTCATAGACGGCAGACAGTGCCTTGTCATTGCGGTGGATGACCACATTGAGGTGAACGGGATTCATGTCAGGACGATAAAAAAAGAGAGAGAGTCTGCGGATACAGAAGTTGCATCAGAAGTTTAACTTATGATAGATGATATATGCTCTAAGTGCTTTCTTACCCATGGCTTTTGTCATGGGTAAGAAATTACTTAGAGCATTTTTACTTCAGAAGGTACAGAAAAATGATAGGCAGGTCCCTGAGAGTGTTTTCTGTATTCCTCATACGGTAGCAGCCGTTCATTTGCTGAATAAGTCGCTGTGTGTTCCGGTGCGGGCTAAGGTCAGTACTAACACATCATCCCCAATACGGTAGATGAGCAGCCAGTCCGGAAGGATGTGACATTCTCGGTGTCCTGCCCAGTCACCGGTTAGAGCGTGGTCGCGGTTCTTTTCCGGCAGCGATTCACCCATTGCCAGTAATGTCACAGCCTGTTCCAGCAATTCGATTTTCAGACCACGCTTGATTGCTCGTTTGTAATCTTTCTTAAAGCCGCTTGTGTACTTGACAGTGTACTTTGTTTTTCTCATTTTTTCAGGTCAGCAAATAACTCGTCAAGGTCATTGTAGCCTTTCACAGACGGGTCTTTTGCAATCCTTTCTGCTTCCAGCATGGCGGCAAGAGTTTCTTTGTTCGGCTGTTCCAGTTTTACTTCAAAGGGTATACCACCCTCACGAAGTGCCTGACGAACAAAAATGTTGAATGCTGTGGACAAATTCATACCTAGTTCTGTAAACAGGGCGTCTGCCTGTGCTTTCAAATCTGCGTCCATGCGGATGCTGATGTTGGTAGTATTTCCAGCCATATCATCAACCCCTTTCTACTGGCACTTTTAGTATATGTCATTTGCACGAAGAAAACAATACTATGCACGAAAAATTAGTGCTTAAATCATTGGATAAGGGTATTAAATGAAACTGGTTATTTTATAAGTTAGCTTTCTAATTAATTTTTATGGAATAATATGAAATAAATGTGAAATTTTAAGTAATAACTTGACTTTTTTGTGCATGAATACTAATATAACGATTAGTTGCCTAATTAATTGAATGTGTGATAAAGGAGGACGATATGAAGTGTGATATGAACCGGATACCGAATATCGGATTGTTTGGGATTGTTATGCACCGCTGTGAACAAACAGCGAAGCGGTTGTTCGGCAAGTATGATTTGAATAAAACCCATGCCGGGATTCTGTTTTCCCTGCATGAGAAACAATCTCTTTCTCAGAAGGAACTGGCAGAGAGGCAGAATGTGACGCCTCCCTCTATCACCTCCGCGATACAGAAGATGGAAAGGTCAGGGTATATTACCCGCAAAGCAGATGAAAAGGACCAGAGGATTCTGCGGTTGGAACTGACAGAAAAAGGCACTGCATGTATTGAGGATGTGAAGAATGTTTCCCGTCAGTTGGATGAACTGATGTTTAAGGGAATGAGTACAGAGGAAAAACTATTATTCAGAAGACTGATGATTCAGGTATGCGAGAACTTAGAAGAACAAGGCAGAAAGGATAAGTAGACTATGAAGAATTTGTTTAAATACGCAGGCAGATACTGGAGGGCAATGATTGCCATTGTAGCCGTATTGATGATTCAGGCGTACTGCGATTTGTCTCTCCCCGCGTATACTTCCGACATTGTCAATGTGGGAATCCAGCAGGGCGGGATTGAGGATACGATACCCGAAGCGGTTGGCAAAGAGGATATGGAGAAAATACTGCTGTTCGTGTCCGAGGAAGATGCGCAGGAGATTTCAGAAGCGTATATGGAGGATACTACTTCCTACGATACAGAGGCTTATGTGCTGAAGGATTCTGTCAAAGACAGCGAAGATAAGACAGAGCAGCTCTCAAAGAAGATGGCGCTTCCCATGATGATGGTCTCAGGCTTTGAATCGGGCAGCGAGATGACCCGTGAGATGGAAGAGCAGATGCGGGCGAATATGCCCCAGGGGATGGTGCCGGAGGATGCGGATATTTTCGATATTCTGGCAATGATGCCAAGGGAGCAGAGAGCTGCGTTTACAGAACAGGTGGAAGAACAGATGGGCGACATGCCGGAGACCATTTTAGAACAGGCGGCAGTCAGCTTTGCGAAAACCGCGTATGCGGATTTGGGAATGGATACGGATAAGATACAGACCCGTTATCTGCTCTCCACGGGCGGAAAAATGGCAGCGCTTGCCTTCCTCGGTATGGCGGCGAGCATCACGGTCGGCTTTCTCGCCTCCCGCGTAGGTGCATCTGCCGGACGGGATTTGCGAGGCAAAGTGTTTAAAAAAGTGGTGGGCTTTTCAAACAATGAGTTTGACCACTTTTCTACAGCTTCGCTCATCACAAGGAGTACCAACGACATCCAGCAGATTCAGCTCTTGACCGTCATGCTGCTTCGAATTGTCCTCTACGCGCCAATCCTCGCAATCGGCGGGATTTACCAGGTATTCCAGACCAATGTTTCCATGTCCTGGATTATCGCCCTGGCGGTCGTGCTCATTGCACTGGTGATTCTGGTGCTGTTCATTGTGGCGATGCCGAAGTTTAAAAAGCTGCAGAGTCTGGTAGATAAACTGAACCTGGTTACCAGAGAGATTTTGACAGGACTTTCGGTCATCCGCGCATTCAGCACACAGAAGCATGAGGAAAAACGCTTTGACGATGCAAATACAGAACTGACGAGGACGAATTTATTTGTCAACCGGACCATGACCTTCATGATGCCGGTGATGATGCTGATTATGAACGGTATTTCCGTACTCATTGTCTGGACCGGAGCTCACGGCATAAACGACGGTCAGATGCAGGTGGGCGATATGATGGCGTTTATCCAGTACACGATGCAGATTATCATGGGCTTTTTGATGCTGTGTATGCTCTCCATCATGCTCCCCAGGGCGGCGGTGGCGGCAGACCGTGTGGAAGAGGTCTTGACGAGCAAAACCGTGATTCACGACCCGGCATCTCCGGCTGCTTTTTCCGGCGAGAAGAAAGGGGTGCTGGAATTTGACCATGTTTCCTTCCGGTATCCGGGGGCAGATGAGGATGTGCTGGAAGATATCACTTTCACGGCAAAGCCCGGTGAGACTACCGCAATCATCGGCAGCACCGGAAGCGGCAAGTCCACGCTTGTCAACCTGATACCGAGGTTTTACGATGTGACAAAAGGTTCGATTCGTCTGGACGGGCAGGACATCCGTGAGGTGCCGCAGCACGACCTGCGCAAGCGTCTGGGGTATGTGCCGCAGAAAGGCGTACTGTTCTCAGGAAATATCGCCTCCAACATTCTCTTCGGTAATCCGGACGGCACAGAGGCGGAGATGACAGAGGCGGCGGAGATTGCCCAGGCGACAGAGTTTATCGAGGCAAAACCGGAGCGGTATGAGAGCCACATTTCTCAGGGTGGCTCCAATGTGTCCGGCGGGCAGAAACAGAGACTTTCCATCGCCCGCGCTATTGCGAAACACCCGGAGGTCTTTCTTTTCGACGACAGTTTCTCGGCGCTGGATTATAAGACGGACGTGGCGCTGAGAAAAGCGCTGAAAAAGCGTACGAAGCAGAGTACGGTGCTCATCGTGGCACAGCGCATCAGTACCATATTGAACGCGGAGCAGATTATCGTGCTGGACGACGGAAAAGTAGCGGGCATGGGAACCCACAGGGAGCTTCTGAAAAATTGTGAGGTATATCGTCAGATAGCACAATCCCAGCTCTCAGAAGAAGAATTAAAGGAGGAAAACAGCCATGAGTAGAGGTATGGGACCGGGAAGGATGCGCGGCGGCATGCCGGGCGACAAGGCAAAGGATTTCAAAGGGACCCTGAAAAAGTTAATCCGCTATATGAGTGTGTTTAAGGTGCAGATGCTGTTTGTCCTTATCTTCGCTGTGTGCGGGACCATATTCAATATTGTGGGACCGAAGATACTAGGTAAGGCGACCACCGAGATTTTTAACGGGCTGGTGAGCAAAGTATCCGGCGGCAGCGGCATGGATTTCGGAAAAATCGGGCAGATACTTCTGACGGTGCTCTGCCTGTATCTTGTCAGCGCGCTGTGCACGTTTATACAGGGAATCCTCATGACCGGGGTCTCCCAGAAGACAACCTACCGGCTGCGGAAGGAGATTTCCGAGAAGATTAACCGCATGCCGATGAATTATTTTGATACCAAACCGGTGGGCGAAGTGCTCTCCCGCGTGACCAACGATATCGATACGCTGGGACAGAGCTTAAACCAGAGCGCTACCCAGCTTATCACCTCCGTGACAACCATGATTGGTGTGCTTGTCATGATGCTGTCCATCAGCCCGCTGATGACGATTGTGGCGCTTCTGATACTGCCGGTATCCGTGGGGCTCCTCTCCTTTGTGATGAAGCACTCCCAGAGATATTTCCGGGCGCAGCAGGCGTATCTGGGAAATGTAAACGGACAGGTGGAAGAGGTATACAGCGGGCACAATATCATTAAGGCGTTCAACAAAGAAGATGATGTCATCGATACCTTCAATGAGACCAACGGAAAACTCTATGATTCTGCATGGAAATCCCAGTTTTTCTCAGGTATGATGATGCCCATCATGCAGTTCATCGGAAATCTGGGCTATGTGGCAGTGGCAATTTTGGGAGGATACCTGGCAATCAAAAAGACCATTGAAGTGGGAGATATCCAGTCCTTTATTCAGTATGTGCGGAATTTTACCCAGCCAATCCAGCAGATTGCGCAGGTGTCCAACATGTTGCAGCTTACCACAGCGGCGTCCGAGAGAGTGTTTGAATTTCTGGAGGAGGAAGAGGAAGAGGAAGACCAGACGGCAGCTCACCCGGTCAGCGTGGAAGGGCTTAAGGGAAATGTGGAGTTTGACCACGTGCATTTCGGGTACAACCCGGATAAAATCATCATCAACGATTTCTGCGCGAATGTAAAAGAAGGGCAGAAGATTGCCATCGTAGGACCGACCGGAGCCGGAAAGACGACCATGATAAAACTTTTGATGCGCTTCTATGATGTGAACAGCGGGGCAATCAAGATTGACGGGCACGATGTGCGGGACTTCAACCGCAGTGAACTGAGGGAGATGTTTGGCATGGTGCTCCAGGACACATGGCTGTTCCACGGTTCCATCCGGGATAATATCCGCTACGGCAAATTAGAAGCCACGGACGAGGAAGTTATCGCCGCGGCGAAGGCGGCGCATGTACACCGTTTTGTGCAGACTCTGCCGGGCGGTTACGATATGGAATTGAACGAGGAGGCGAGCAACGTCTCCCAGGGACAGAAGCAGCTTCTCACAATCGCCAGGGCAATCCTGGCGGACCCGAAAATCCTTATCCTGGACGAGGCGACCAGTTCCGTGGATACGAGGACAGAGGTGCTCATCCAGAAGGCGATGGATAACCTGATGAAGGGCAGAACAAGTTTCATCATCGCACACAGGCTTTCCACCATTCGGGATGCGGATTTGATTCTCGTCATGAAGGACGGGGATATTGTAGAGCAGGGAACCCACGATGAACTCATCGCGCAGAACGGGTTCTACGCGGACCTCTACAATTCACAGTTTGAGAAAACCACGGATGTGGCATAACGAATAGACAGAGAAAGAGAATTTATACAATGTGTCAGAGGAGGAGAGCGAAATGCTCCCTCCTCTGCATTTGTTATCGGGACAAAATCGCGGCAAAACTCCCTGTTTTCACGTTTACAAAGTTGTGGTAGAATAGAAAAGATAGAACGGTAAATTCCGGCAGATAGGGGGCTTACGCTGCATACCGCAATGGACAGCGCCTGTATCGGGAAGTTTACAGGGAAGAGGAAAAGGAGAAAGAACATTGGGACTGACGCATTTTGATGAGAACGGCAGAGTCGTCATGGTGGATGTGACAGAGAAGGATGTTACCAGACGCGAGGCACAGGCGCAGGGCAGGATTCTTGTAAGCCGGGAAGTCTTTGCCGCAATCCAGGCGGGGACCATCGGCAAGGGGGACGTCTTAAGCGTGGCGGCTACAGCGGGCATCATGGGGGCGAAGCGGACGGCGGATTTGATTCCCATGTGTCATATCCTGCCGCTTAGCAATTGTAAGATAAATTTTGAGATGGACGCCGAAGCGTGTGCCGTGTACTGTACCTGTACCGTGAAGGTGGAGGGCAGGACCGGCGTGGAGATGGAGGCGCTCACCGGAGTGAGCGTGGCGCTTCTGACAGTCTACGACATGTGCAAAGCTCTGGATAAGACCATGGAGATTGGAGAAATCTACCTCGTGAAAAAATCCGGGGGCAAGAGCGGAGAAGTAAGAAATGTAAGAGAGAACAGCCGCTGCTGCTCGGCTAAGGGACCGGAGATTGATATTTTATAGAAGCCTGTCCTGCGGACTCTCTGCGGGAGAGAAAAGAGGGAATTAAAAAGGGTTATCGGTATGAAAAAGTGGAAATATGCGGTTCTGACCGTTCTTTTGGGGCTGGCGTGTGTGTTTAGCGCGACAGGCTGCGGACTGGTCGGCAAAGACGCAAAAGAGACCATGGCAGAGCAAAAAAACAATGGGGAAGGCACACAGGCGGACAAAAAGGAAACGAAGAGCAAAGCAGAAGAGGAAGTTCCCACCTATACATTTGTGGATGTTTTAGGACAGCGCTATGAGGCGGAATTTCTGGAAGATATGCCGATGTGCAGTTATGATTACGCCAACCTGACCGAGAAGGACGGGTATAAGTATTATGTGGATGAGGAGCAGGGCATTTCCTCTGTCCTGGGTATCGATGTATCCGAGTTCCAGGGTGATATCGACTGGGCGAAGGTGAAGGAAGCGGGAATCGAGTTTGTCATTCTCCGCCTCGGATACCGGGGCTATGGGGAAGAGGGAAAACTGGTCCTGGATGCCAATTTTGAGAAAAACATAGAGGGCGCAAAGGCAGCAGGTCTTGAGACCGGCGTTTATTTCTTCTCTCAGGCGGTCTCCGATGCGGAGGCGAAAGAGGAGGCAGACTTTGTCCTCTCACACATTGAGGGGCATACGCTGACCATGCCCGTGGTCTTTGACACTGAAGAAATCAAAGGGGACACCGCAAGGACAGATGAGAATACGAGGGAGCGCTTTACAGACAACTGCATTGTATTCTGCGACGCCATAGAGGAAGCCGGATACGACACGATGATTTACGCCAACATGAAATGGATGGCGTTTACGCTGAATTTAGAGAGACTGACCGGGTACGATTTCTGGTATGCAGATTATGAAGCGAAGCCCCAGTGCCCCTATCCGTTTGTGATGTGGCAGTACACAGAGACGGGAAGTGTGCCGGGGATTGAGGGAAATGTAGATTTGAATATATGGTTTGTGGAGGAGTAAACATGAAGTGGAATAAGTTTCGTTTGAAGACAACCACCGAGGCAGAGGATATCATCAGCAGCATGCTCATGGATTTGGGAATCCAGGGCGTGGAGATTGAGGATAAGATTCCCTTGAGCCAGTCGGAGAAAGAGCAGATGTTCGTGGATATCCTGCCGGAGACAAAGGTGGATGACGGCGTGGCGTATATCAGCTTTTATCTGGAGGAAGAGGAGGACAAAGAAGAAATCCTTGCCAGAGTGAAAGAGGAACTGGAGGAGATTCGCGCCTATGCCAACCCGGGGGAATGTACCATTGAGGAATCCCAGACAGAAGATGTGGACTGGGTGAATAACTGGAAACAGTATTTCCATCAGTTCTATGTGGACGATATCCTCATCATCCCCTCGTGGGAAGAGGTGAAGCCGGAGGATGCGGACAAGCTGGTCATCCACATCGACCCCGGCACAGCGTTCGGGACAGGCATGCACGAGACAACCCAGCTCTGTATCCGGCAGATACGTAAATACGTCCATTCTGACACGAAAATTCTCGATGTGGGCTGCGGCAGCGGAATTCTCGGCATGCTGGCGCTGAAATTTGGCGCCTCCTACAGTGTGGGGACAGACTTAGACCCCTGCGCGATTGAGGCGACCCATGAAAACATGGAGGTAAACGGGATTGCAAAGGACCGCTATGAGGTGATGATTGGCAATCTCATTGACGATAAAGAGGTGCAGGACAAAGTGGGATATGAGTGTTACGATATCGTGGCGGCGAATATCCTCGCTGACGTGCTCACTAAGCTTACCCCGGTCATTGTACACCAGTTGAAAAAGGGCGGTATCTACATCACCAGCGGCATCATCGATGACAAAGAACAGACAGTGGTGGACGCGGTGAAAAAGGCAGGACTGGAAGTGCAAAGTGTGACATACCAGGGCGAGTGGGTCTGTGTGACCGCCAGAAAGAATTGAGAGGATACGTATGCAGCATTTTTTTGCAGAACCTTCCTGTATCAGGGAGAATCAGATTTATATTGAAGGAAGCGATTTCAATCACATGAAAAACGTCCTTCGCATGAAGGCGGGGGAGGATGTCAGCGTCAGCGATGGATGCGGGAATACCTACCTCTGCTGTGTGGGAAAGTATGAAAAAGACCGGGCGGTTGTGGATATACTGAAAAAAATGGAACAAGACACAGAGCTTCCGGCAAAGCTGTATCTCTTTCAGGGACTTCCCAAGGGCGACAAGATGGATTTCATTGTGCAGAAGGCGGTGGAACTGGGTGCCTGTGAGGTGATTCCCGTTAAGACGGCGCGCAGCATCGTGAAATTGGATGAGAAGAAGGGACGAAAGAAGACAGAGCGCTGGAACCTCATTGCCAAAAGTGCGGCGGAGCAGTCGGGCAGAGGAATCATACCTGAGGTGACGAATATTTTAAGCTGGAAGGAAGCGCTTCAGAGGGCAGGAGCGATGGATGTCCTCTTGATTCCCTACGAGCTGGCGGAGGGGATGAAGGAGACAAAAGCCATATTTTCTTCTATCCGCGCCGGGCAGTCGGTAGGGATTTTCATCGGACCGGAGGGCGGCTTCGAGAGCCGGGAGGTGGAAGAGGCGTGCGAGGCAGGAGCGCTTTCCGTCACTCTGGGAAGAAGGATACTGCGCACCGAGACAGCCGGGCTTGCCGTATTGTCCGTATTGATGTATCATCTGGAAGAGTAATATCATAATTTAATAGTAAGATTCAAGTAAAGGAAATTGTATCATGGAAGTTTATTTAGATAACTCTGCCACTACCCGATGCTACCGGGAGGTGGGAGAGCTGGTGTATAAAATCATGTGCCAGGATTACGGAAATCCTTCCTCCCTGCACAAAAAAGGAGTGGAGGCAGAGCACTATGTCAGGGAATCCAAAGAGCGGCTGGCAAAGATACTGAAAGTCGCTCCCAAGGAAATCTTCTTCACTTCCGGAGGGACGGAGAGTGACAATCTGGCGCTCATCGGATGTGCGAGAGCCAACCGCCGCATGGGAAACCACCTCATTACGACCTCCATCGAGCATCCGGCGATTTTAAATACGATGCGCTATCTGGAGGAGGAAGAGGGATTCCGGGTAACCTATCTCCCTGTGGACGAGAATGGAAGGATTCGCTTAAGCGATTTGAGAGAGGCGCTGTGCAAAGAGACCATCTTAGTGTCCGTCATGTATGTGAACAATGAGATTGGCTCCGTCCAGCCTATCGAGGAAGCGGCAAAGCTGGTGAAACGCTTTAATCCGCGCATCCTTTTCCACTCCGATGCCGTACAGGGCTTCGGGAAATACCACATTTATCCGAAGCGGATGGGGATTGACCTGTTAAGCGTGAGCGCGCACAAAATTCACGGTCCCAAGGGAGTGGGATTTCTCTATATCAACGAGAAAGTGAAGATACAGCCGATTCTTTTCGGAGGCGGACATCAGAAAAATATCCGTTCCGGTACGGAAAATGTGCCGGGGATTGCCGGTCTTGGACTTGCCTCCGTGCTGATATACCAGGATTTGGACATGAAGGTGGCGCTCATGCGGGAGCTGAAACGGTACTTCATCGAGGGCGTGTCCCAGATAGAGCATACTACAGTCCACGGGCTGACGGACGAGAACAGCGCTCCCCATATCATCAGCGTGGGCGTGGCAGGCGTGCGCAGTGAGGTCCTGCTGCACGCTCTGGAGGATAAAGGCATCTGCGTTTCCTCCGGCTCGGCATGTTCCTCCAACCATCCGTCGGTGAGCGGAGTCTTAAGAGGCATTGGCACCTCCAAAGAGTACCTGGAGGGGACGCTGCGGTTCAGCATGTCAGAGTTTACGACAAAAGAAGAAATTGACTATACACTGGAAACACTATATAATTGTGTACCGACACTTCGCAGATATACAAGACGGTAGAGAGGATTCTACAAAGGAGAGAGAAATGGAATTTCATTCATTTTTGATTAAATACGGAGAAATTGGAATCAAGGGAAAGAACCGCTATCTGTTCGAGGATGCGCTCATCCGACAGATACGGTTTGCTTTAAAAGACGTGGACGGAAGCTTTAATGTGCACAAATGCCACGGGAGAGTCTATGTGGACTGTGAGGGCAGCTATGACTATGAGGACACCGTGGAGAGCTTAAAGAGAGTCTTCGGCATCGTGGGTATCTGCCCGGTGGTGCGCATCGAGGATAAGGGCTTTGAGGAGCTGAAAAAAGAGGTCCTGCATTTTGTCGACGAGATGTATCCTGAGAAGGATAAAACCTTCAAAGTGGAGGCGAGACGGGCAAAGAAGCAGTATCCCATGAATTCTATGGAAATCAACTGTGAGCTGGGCGGCGTGATTTTAGATGCCTTCCCGGAAATGAAGGTGGATGTGCACGACCCGGATATCCGTCTGAATGTGGAAATACGGGAGGAAATCTATCTGTACTCCGAAATTATACCGGGACCGGGCGGCATGCCGGTGGGTACCAACGGAAGCGCCATGCTTTTGCTCTCCGGTGGGATTGACAGCCCGGTTGCCGGATATATGGTTGCCAAACGAGGCGTGGAGCTGGAGGCAACGTATTTTCACGCGCCGCCCTACACCAGTGAGCGGGCAAAAGAAAAGGTGGTGGACCTGGCAAGGCTGGTCTCCAGATACGCCGGACCTATCAAGCTGCATGTGGTGAATTTCACAGACATCCAGCTCTATATCTATGAACAGTGCCCCCACGAGGAGCTGACCATTATCATGAGGCGCTATATGATGAAGATAGCGGAGCATTTCGCGAAGAAGGACGGCTGTCTCGGTCTGGTGACCGGGGAGAGTATCGGTCAGGTGGCGAGCCAGACCATGCAGAGCCTGGCTGTGACGAACGCGGTGTGCACCATGCCGGTGTACCGCCCGCTGATTGGTTTTGACAAGAAGGAAATCGTGGAGATTTCGGAGAAAATCGATACCTACGAGACATCCATCCAGCCCTACGAGGACTGCTGTACGATTTTCGTGGCAAAGCATCCGGTGACGAAACCGATTCTGGAGCGGATTGAAAAGTCCGAGGAAAATTTAAAAGAGAAGATTGACGAATTGTTCCGTCAAGCAGTGGAGACTGCAGAGGTGATACAGGTAAAATAACCGATGTAAGGCGGAAAGACTGGAATCAGACCAACGAGACGGCACGGACGTAAGACGGATTTCTGTGCGCTATGTGCCGTCTTAAAAAGGCGAAAGGCAGAAAAAAGGCTGCCTCATAAGAGACAGCCTTCTGCGTATTCCCAATTAGATGATGTATGGCTCAAGAGCCTTCATAATATCGTCCAAATCTCCGTCTGCGTGGATGTTTAAATCAATCGGCTTGGAAAGGTCCAAACTGAAAATACCCATAATTGATTTGGCATCTATTACATATCTTCCGGATACTAAATCGAAGTCATTATCGTACTTTGTAATCTCATTCACGAATGACTTTACCTTGTCGATAGAATTTAAAGAAATCTGTACAGTCTTCATGTTACCATCCCTCCTTGATATACATACTGCAGGTCCCTTTGGAACCCTAACTATATTCTACGGGATGGTACTTTAAAAGTCAAGAAACAAAGAAGGAAAAAGCAGGAAAATATAAGATGAAAACAGAAACGTATCAATTAAGAAAAGCAGCGCTGCACAATCTCGGTTGCAAAGTGAACGCCTATGAGACAGAGGCAATGCAGGAAATGCTGGAAAAAGCAGGGTATGAAATCGTGCCTTTTGCGGAAGGGGCGGATGTCTATGTCATCAACACTTGTACGGTCACCAATATCGCGGACAGGAAGTCCCGCCAGATGCTGCACCGCGCCAGAAAAATGAACCCGGATGCAGTGGTGGTGGCAGCGGGGTGCTATGTGCAGACGCAGGAGATGGACCCCTGCATCGATATCGTCATCGGAAACAACAAAAAGAAAGACCTGGTGACGGTGCTCGACGAATATTTTGAGAAAAAGGACGCCCAGGTACGCCCTGCTGTGGAGGAAATCATCGACATCAACCACACCAAGGAGTACGAGGAACTTAAGGTTTTGAATCCTCAGGAGCATACCCGCGCCTACATCAAGGTCCAGGACGGCTGCAACCAGTTCTGTTCCTACTGTATCATTCCCTACGCCAGGGGACGGGTGCGCAGCAGGAAGAAAGAGGATGTGGTGAGAGAGGTTGCGGCTCTCGCGCAAAACGGCTATCAGGAGGTGGTACTCACGGGCATCCACCTAAGCTCCTACGGGGTGGACAGACCTGAGGAAAAAGAAGACTTGCTCTCCCTGATTCTGGCAGTCCATGAGATTGAGGGCATCAGACGAATCCGCCTGGGCTCTTTGGAGCCGCGGATTGTGACAGAGGAATTTGCCCGCACGTTGGCAGGGCTTGAGAAAATCTGTCCCCATTTCCATTTGTCCCTGCAGAGCGGATGCGACGCCACATTAAAACGGATGAACCGCAGATACACAAGCGGAGAGTACTATGAGAAATGTATGCTCCTTCGGAAATATTTTGATGACCCGGCACTGACGACAGACGTTATCGTGGGATTTCCGGGGGAGACGCAGGAAGAATTTGAGGCGTCCCGCGCCTTTGTGGAGAAGGTGGGCTTTTATGAGACGCATATCTTTAAATATTCCAAGCGGGAGGGGACGAAGGCGGCAGCCATGAAAGACCAGGTAAGTGAGCAGGTGAAGGCGCAGCGAAGCGCCATCCTCATTGCCCTCGGCGAAGCCCACCGCGAAGCGTATATCCGCAGACATTTTGGAAAAGAAGCAGAAGTTCTGATAGAAGAACAGGTGGAGAAGGATGGAAAGAAGCTCTGGACGGGACATACAAAAGAATATATAAAAATTGCACTAGAAGATGAGAAAAATTTGCAGAATTGTATCATAAAAGTTCAAATTGACAATGATTTGCAAATTATTCATTGAATTTTAAGGGGCGTTATATTAGAATTGTAGATAGGGTAGTGGCATTTTTGCCAAAGCGACCGTGCCCGGCGTTACAGTTCTGAAAGAAAAGCGATAAGTCTTTATACCAGAAGCGGAGCGCCGAAGCATAAGGAATGAACGGGAATTTCTACATGGACGCTGGAGATGACATATACAGATGTACAGGAAAAGGAGGAGAACCCATGAGCGATTTAAGTAATACCCAATTTTTTCAGGTAGAGCCGGGACCGCAGATTTCCGCGAAAGATATTCTGGAAATCGTGTACAAGGCTCTTAAGGAGAAGGGATATAATCCGGTCAATCAGATTGTCGGATATATTATGTCTGGTGACCCGACCTATATCACAAGCTACAACGGGGCGAGAAGCCTGGTTATGAAGGTAGAGAGAGATGAACTGGTAGAAGAGCTGTTAAAAGCGTATATTGAGCACCAGTCCTGGGAATAATCTGTTATGCGGATTATGGGGCTGGATTACGGCACGAAGACAGTGGGCATCGCCATCAGTGACGAGCTCTGTCTGACGGCACAGGGGATAGAGACAATCGAGCGGAAGGAAGAGAACAAGCTGCGCCGCACCCTTGCCAGGATTGAACAGCTGGCGGAAGAATATGAGGTGGAGCGTATCGTTCTTGGGCTTCCCAAACATATGAATAATGATATCGGAGAGCGCGCGGAGAAGACATTGGAGTTCCGCGATATGCTCGCGCGCCGCACAGGGCTTGAGATTGTGATGTGGGATGAGAGACTGACCACAGTGGCGGCGGAGCGTACGCTTATAGAGAGCAAAGTAAGACGGGAGAATCGCAAGAAGTATATCGATAAGATTGCGGCAGTCTTCATCCTGCAGGGCTATTTGGATTCACTGTATTTGCAGCGCGAAAGAATCTGAAAAGCGGCAGGAGAGAGGCAGATAAGGGGACCTTATATGGAAAAGATAAAGTTTGTATTCGGGGATGGGAGCGGAGAAGCTGAATTTTTTGTGCTGGAGCAGACAAAGATAGGAGGCTCTGTTTACATACTCGTGACAGACTCTCAGGAGGAGGACGCAGAGTGTCTTATCCTGAAAGAAGTGAGCGCCGGAAAAACGGCGGAGAGTGTCTATGAGATTGTAGACGAGGACAATGAACTTCTGGCGGTTTCAAAGGTATTTGAGGAACTGTTGGAAGATGTGAATATTGAAATGTAAAATCCCACCAAGGGAGATTTACAATAGATTTACTTACGTGTAAATAAAATGGAGTATCACTGATGGAACAAAGAGAAGTGCAGGAACTGCTGAAAGCAAAGTTGAAAGAAAAAGGGTTGAAGGTAACCCACCAGAGACTCCTCGTTCTGTCGGTGCTTGCACAGAACGGCGGCAGGCATCTGACAGCGGAGGATGTCTATGAACTGGTGTCCGAGGATTACCCGGAGATTGGGCTGGCGACAGTTTACCGCGCTTTGCAGCTTCTGTGGGATATGCAGTTGGTGGACAGAATCAATCTGGATGACGGATGTGTGCGTTATGAGATAGGGCATCTGTTTGAAGGGGCGATGAAACATAATCATCATCATCTGATATGCAGGACATGCAAGAAAGTCATTCCTTTTGGAGATGACCTCCTGGACGAGTTGGAGCGCCATATCGAAGAGGCAACTGGATTTCATGTGCTGGACCATGAACTGAAATTCTACGGACAGTGCAAAGAGTGCAGAAAAAAGGCAAAACCTGCGTGTCTTTGAGAAAAGAGATATCAGTGAATAAGCAGCTTCCTCCAGGGTTGATGGAAAGAGGAAGCTTAGGTGGGCTTGCCCACTTTGTTTGTGTGCGAAGAAAAAGAAAAAACTCCTTTTTATGAAAATGTAAGTGATTACATAAAAAAATGGAGGTGTTTGATTTTTGAAAAAAGAGAATAAGGGAAAACTGCGTATCATACCGCTGGGCGGTCTGGAACAGATTGGTATGAACATTACGGCATTCGAGTATGAGGACAGTATCATCGTGGTGGACTGCGGGCTTGCGTTCCCGGAGGATGACATGCTGGGAATCGACCTCGTGATTCCGGATGTCACTTACTTGAAGGACAATGCGGACAAGGTGAAAGGCTTTGTCATCACCCACGGTCATGAGGACCATATCGGGGCACTCCCCTATGTGCTCAAGGAGATAAATCTGCCGATTTATACGACAAAGCTGACCATGGGTATCATTGAGAATAAATTAAAAGAGCACAACCTGCTGCGCGGGACAAAGCGCAAAGTCGTGCGCCATGGGCAGTCCATTAACCTGGGAAAATTCAGGATTGAATTTATTAAGACGAACCACAGTATCCAGGATGCCTCGGCTCTGGCAATCTATTCCCCGGCGGGGATTGTGGTTCACACCGGAGACTTTAAAGTGGATTACACGCCGGTATTCGGAGATGCCATTGATTTGCAGCGTTTTGCGGAGATTGGCAAAAAGGGCGTGCTGGCGCTTATGTCAGACAGTACGAACGCGGAGCGCAGGGGATTTACCCAGTCCGAGCGGACGGTGGGTATCACCTTTGACCATATTTTCGCGGAGCATCAGAACCGCCGTCTCATCATTGCGACTTTTGCATCCAATGTGGACCGTGTACAGCAGATTATAAACTCTGCTTATAAATACGGCAGAAAAGTTGTGGTCGAGGGGCGCAGCATGGTGAATATCATTTCCACGGCATCCGAGCTGGGATACTTAAATGTCCCGGACAACACCCTCATCGAGATTGACCAGATGAGGAACTATCCGCCGGAGAAGATGGTGCTCATCACCACAGGAAGCCAGGGAGAATCCATGGCAGCCCTGTCCCGTATGGCGGCGGACGTACACCGCAAGGTGACGATTCAGCCCAACGACACGATTATTTTCAGCTCGAATCCTATACCGGGAAATGAGAAATCTGTCTCCCGTGTCATCAATGAGCTGTCCGCCAAAGGCGCGGAAGTCATTTTCCAGGATGCCCATGTATCCGGGCATGCCTGCCAGGAAGAGCTGAAGCTGATATATTCCCTCGTGAAACCGAAATACGCCATCCCGGTGCACGGCGAGTACCGCCATCTGAAGGCAAATGCGGAAGTGGCGAAATCCCTGGGAATCCCCAAGGAGAATATTTTTATCATTCAGTCCGGGGATGTCCTGGAAGTGAGCGAGGAAGAGGCGAAGCTGGTAGATAAGGTACACACAGGCGCTATCCTTGTAGACGGTCTGGGAGTCGGAGATGTCGGAAATATCGTGCTCCGCGACAGGCAGCATCTGGCGGAGGACGGCATCATGATTGTGGTGCTGACATTAGAGCGCAGAACGAACCGCCTGCTGGCGGGACCGGATATCGTATCCCGCGGTTTCGTGTATGTGAGAGAGTCGGAAGGTCTGATGGAAGAGGCGAGACATGTGGTGTCCGAGGCTCTGGACAAATGCCTGTCCGGAAGGAATACGGACTGGAATAAGATTAAGCTCGTCATCCGCGATACGATGAACGACTTTATCTGGAAAAAGACAAAGAGGAAACCTATGGTTATCCCGATTATTATGGATGTGGATGTGTAAGGTATGATAGTAGATGAACGTATCGTGACATTCATCAATTCTCTGGAAACCCAGAACAGCGAAATATTGGAAACAGTGGAAAAGGAAGCTCTGGCGTCTCATGTGCCGATTATAAGGAAGGAGATGCAGAGCTTCCTTAAAGTCCTTCTGGCGATGCATGCGCCCCGTTCGATTCTGGAAGTGGGGGCTGCGGTGGGATTCTCCGCGCTGTTGATGAGTGAGTACGCGCCGGCAGACTGCCGGATTACAACGATTGAAAACTATGAAAAACGGATTCCCGTGGCGAGAGAAAATTTCCGCCGTGCGGGGAAGGAAGGGCAGATTTCCCTTATCGAAGGCGACGCCCTGGACATACTAAAAAAGCTGGAGGGAAGCTATGACTTTATCTTCATGGATGCGGCAAAGGGGCAGTATATCCACTATCTGCCGGAAGTGCTGCGGCTTCTTAAGGACGGAGGCGTCCTCGTCTCGGACAATGTCATGCAGGACGGGGAGGTCATAGAGTCGAGATTCGCTGTAGAGAGGAGGAACCGCACCATCCATGCGAGGATGCGTGAGTATCTCTACGAATTGAAGCATACAGAAGAACTTTTGACATCCATCCTGCCCCTGGGGGACGGTGTGGCAGTGAGTGTGAAAAATGGAAAGGAAAAGGAAGATGAACAGACATCCTGAATTATTGATTCCGGCGAGCAGCCTGGAAGTGTTAAAGACAGCGGTCGTGTTTGGGGCGGATGCGGTCTATATCGGAGGCGAGGCGTTCGGGCTTCGCGCGAAAGCAAAGAATTTCTCCATGGAGGATATGAAGGAGGGCATCGCTTTCGCCCACGGACATGGGGTGAAAGTATATGTGACGGCAAATATTCTCGCGCACAATGAGGACCTGCCCGGAGTCAGGGAGTATTTTGAAGAATTGAAGGAAATCGGACCGGACGCGCTGATTATCTCAGACCCTGGAGTGTTTGACATCGCGAAAGAGGTCTGCCCGGAAATTGAAATTCACATCAGCACCCAGGCGAATAATACAAATTACGGGACATACCGGTTCTGGCATCGGCAGGGGGCGCGCCGGGTCGTTGCGGCGAGGGAACTGTCGTTAAAAGAGTTAAAGGAACTGCGGGAAGAGATTCCGAAGGAACTGGAGATAGAGGCATTCGTTCACGGGGCGATGTGCATCTCCTATTCCGGGCGCTGTCTCTTAAGCAATTATTTCACGGGAAGGGATGCCAACCGGGGAGCCTGCACTCACCCCTGCCGCTGGAAATACGCGGTGGTGGAGGAGACTCGTCCGGGCGAGTACATGCCTGTCTATGAGAACGAGCGGGGCACCTATATCTTTAACTCCAAGGATTTGTGTATGATAGAGCACATCCCGGAGCTTATCGATGCGGGGATTGACAGCCTGAAGATTGAGGGCAGGATGAAGACGGCGCTGTACGTGGCGACGGTGGCGCGGACCTACCGCCGGGCAATCGACGACTACCTGAAGGACCCGAAGCTCTATGAGGAGCATATGCCCTGGTATTTAGAGCAGATTTCCAACTGCACATACCGCCAGTTCACCACCGGCTTCTTCTTCGGGAAGCCGGATGAGAATACGCAGATTTACGACAGCAATACGTATGTGAAGGAGTATACGTATCTGGGAATCGTGGGAGCAGGAGACGGCGGCATGGCACAGATTGAACAGCGCAATAAGTTTTCTGTGGGCGAAACCATTGAGATTATGAAGCCGGACGGCAGAAATATTGAAACCGTGGTGGAGCGCATTGTGAATGAGGACGGTGAGGAGCAAAAAAGCGCTCCCCACCCGAAACAGAAGCTTTTCGTGCAGTTGGATAAGAGGGCGGAAACGTACGATATTCTGCGGCGGGCGGAGAAATAAACAGAGGGGACTACTTTTTTTCGTCGTCCTCTTTGAAGAATTTCCTCAGCTTTTCGATGGCGCTCTTTTCAATCCTGGAAACGTAGGAACGGGAAATGCCAAGCTGTCTGGCGATTTCCCGCTGCGTGTATTCTTCTCCATTGTAGAGTCCATATCTCATTTTCAGAACGAGCTTTTCCCTGGCGGAGAGCTCGTTTTCTACTTTTTCATAGAGTTTCTGGATGTTTTCCTTGAGATAGATTTTCTCCGGGACGTCAAATTCTTTTGTTTCGATGATGTCATAGAGTTTGATTTCGTTGCCCTCCCGGTCCGTCCCGATGGGCTCGTAGAGGGAGATTTCCTTGCTGGTCTTCTTTTTTGCCCGCAGGTGCATGAGGATTTCATTTTCCACGCACCGCGAGGCGTATGCCGCCAGCCGGTTTCCCTTGTCGGGATTGAAGGTCACCACCGCCTTGATAAGACCGATGGTGCCGATGGAGATGAGGTCCTCGGGGTCTTCATCGAGATACTGGTATTTCTTAATGACATGTGCAACGAGGCGCAGATTTCTTTCGATTAAGATGTGCTTTGCCTGAAGGTCTCCTTCTGTGTATTTCTGGATGTAATATTTTTCTTCCGAAGGAGTGAGGGGATTGGGAAATGATTTCAAGAGAAGCACCTCTGAGCGCATTTGATATAGTTTATGTCAAATCGCCGGATTTTGTGCTTTTCCAAGGAAAAGAAGGACGGTGTAACTGTTCGCAGGCACCTGTGAACAGTTACAGGACTTCTTCGCATGTCTGTCTGCTTACGGGTTTAAAAATATTCCAGAAAATGTTTCAGCTTTACATACTGCTCAAAATTTATGGATATTTTCCCTTTGACAGCATCAAAATATTTCTGCTCTCTGAGTGTGCGTATCGCCCGTTCCAGTGTTTTGATATTCATGCCCAATTCTTCTTCCATCCATTCGTGGGTGCGGGGAATGATGACAGAGTTTTTCGCTTTCGGATTGGATGCCGCGATATCGGGCATCATCTGCTCATATGTACGCACAAGATAATCCGCCAGGACATAGGTGGGCGGATAGAACATGTTCAGACCATTGTTGTAGGAGGAGCGGTAGAGCTTCGCCGCTACATGGGAAGCGACTTTGCGCAGGATGACCGGGTCGCTGTAGAGCCACGCTTCGGCTTTCCCACGCGGCAGATAGACTACGGTGGAGGGCGTGACAGCCTGGATGGTGACGGAGGTGGTTTCCTTGTTTGCAAGGATGGTCACTTCCCCGATGAAGTCAATAGGCTTATTGCTCTCAATCATGAAAACCTTGCCGTTTTTTAATTGATTTACCACACGGTTCTCCCCTTCTGCCACAATGCCGAAATAGGGCAGCTCGGTATTCTTATGGTGGATGATATCTCCGGAGGCGTAGGTTTTCACAAACGCAAGAGAGCGCAGCGGGGCAGGCATGGTGGATGTATAATCGCGAAGAGCCGGAACTTTCTTTTCTAATTCTTCCAGAGTCATGAGTTCAAATCTCCCTCCAAGGTTTTGTTTAAGTTGAGGTCTTAAAAGCAGAAATCGTTCAAATCTTATAAACTTGTAACAAGTATAACAAAATATGTCACAAAATAAAAATGATTTATTGAAAAAATTATAGAAATCCCCTCATATGTCCTTTTTGAAATCTGCCTATGACTGGTAAAATATGCATACAAAACAACAGAAAAATAAAAAAAACTGTACAAAGTGTTGAAAGTGCAGTGAGAATGGGAGGCAGATATCATGTCAAAACCAAAAGAAACTTATGTTTACAGCTCTGTTGGGGAGAGGCTGAAAACGGAGTGGAAGATTTATGTGCTGGCGTTTGTGTTCGTTTTGATTGCGGACAGCATCGGTCAGATTCAAATCCCCGTGGGGACGGGAAAGTTCATTTTGTTCCCTATCTTCTATGCCATCATACTGGGAGTCTTAAGCGGTCCGCAGGTGACAAAGATTGTGAACAATAAACACGTCAAAGCGGCATCAAAACTGGTGGTAGTAGGAATTGCTCCGTTTATCGCCAAACTGGGGATTACGGCGGGGGCAAATATTGAGACAATCTGGAATGCCGGACCTGCTGTTCTGCTTCACGGCTTCGGAAATCTGTTCGGAATCTTTCTGGCGCTTCCGATAGCGATTCTTTTGGGAATGAAGAGGGAGGCGGTGGGAGCCTGCTTTTCCATCAACAGAGAATATCATATGGCGCTGATTAACAACATTTATGGCTCAGATTCCGCGGAAGCCAGAGGCAGTCTCTCGATTTATATCGTGGGCGGCATGATTGGGACAATTTATTTCGGGATTCTGGCGTCCGCAGTGGCTATGACAGGACTGTTCCGCCCGGAAGCATTAGGACTTGCATCGGGAGTCGGAGCGGGGATAATGATGGCGAGCGCCAGCGCATCTCTGTGCGAAATCTATCCGGCTGCCACCGATACAATTTCTACCCTTGCCAGTGTGGGAGAGACGATGGCGGGGATTACGGGAATTTATATCAACATGTTTATCGCCATTCCCCTGTGTGATAAGCTCTACAGAGTGTTAGAACCGAGGCTTGGGAAGATTGCGTTAAAACCGAAGAAGAAAGAGGAGGGAGAAAAATGAGATACATAGAATGGCTGATTTTGCTGGCAATAGGCGCCTGTGGGACAGGACTTGCGAATTTTATCGGATATGATGTGGGATTTTTCGATTCTCTCCCGGGACTTGTGGTTTTGGTGATTATCTCCATGCTGGCTGTGGTCTGTACAAAAATGATTCCGCTGAAACTGCCAATCGTAGCCTACTGTGCAATCATCGGTCTGATTGCGGCGTGTCCGCTTTCTCCGGTCAGGACATTTGTGATTACATCTGTGGCAGCGATTAATTTTACCGCGCCGTTCACTATGGTGGGAGCATATGCCGGTCTTGCAATCGGCGACCAGTTAAAACAGTTTATCAAACAGGGACCGAAGATTCTGATTGTGGGGCTTCTGGTGATGACAGGGACGTTTCTGGGCTCCTGTATCTGGGACTCTATGGTGCTGGCGCTGACAGGAGCAATCTGACAAAAGGACAGGAGGAGACAAAGGTATGGATAGATGTGATTTACTGATACAGAACACAACCGTTATGACGGACTATGAGACAATCAAGACGGATATGGATATTGCGGTGCTTGACGGAAAAATCCTGGATGTGGTCCCCACAGGGAGCTTAAGGTACAAAGCCGCTGAGACGCTAAACGGCAGAGGACGTGTCTATATGCCGGGGCTGATTGACAGCCATATGCATACGGGACAGCAGCTTTTAAAGGGGCTGGTGCTGGATGCGAAGCCTATCATCTGGACCCGGATTATGCTTCCTTTTGAGAGTACTCTGACGCCGGAGAAAATGGAACTGTCAGCAAAAATGGCTGCCCTGGAGATGATAAAATCCGGTACCACAGCATTTGTGGACGCGGGAAGTTACTATATGGATGCTGCCGCTGCAATTTATGATGAGAGCGGACTGCGCGGATGCCTTTCCTGCTCTACTATGGATGAGGATGGGCTGCCGGAGAGTATCGCGACGGATGCCAAAGGCGCTGTGGCAGCTACAGACCGCCTGTTCGAGACATGGCACCAAAAAGGGAATCTGAAAGTATATTATTCTCTGCGCGCGCTGAATTCCTGTTCAGATGAACTGATTTGTATGGCGCAGGAACACGCCCGGAAGAGAGGCGCCATCCTTCAGGCGCATATGAATGAGTATCAGGCGGAAGTGGATGGGATTGTGAAGCGGACGGGGATGCGTCCCTATGAATTTCTGGAAGAGCGGGGCATACTCTCAGAACGTTTCTTTGGCGCCCACAGCCTTCTTCTCTCAGACCGGGAGAAAGAACTTGTAAAGGAGAGGGGCGTCAGGATTTGTCATTGCCCGTTCAGCAACTGCGGAAAAGCGGTGCCGGATACCCCTGACCTTGTAACGAGGGGCATCATTCCGGGATTTGGGACAGACGGGGCGGCTCACGGGGGATTGAGCCTGTGGAGCGAGATGAAAATCTTCCGTTCCGTGATGAATATCTATCACGGCGTGCCATATAGGAATCCAAAGGTGATGCCGGCAGAGACCTTGTTTTGCATGATGTATGAAGGCGGAGCGGCAGCCATAGATGAA